>OGIU01000670.1_pt1 | contig 19129 bp, 18 predicted proteins | sample 1571791 | NCBI WGS metagenome assembly OGIU01 (sample SAMEA2582104, study PRJEB24529) | metagenome | biome: Human gut stool | place: China | collected 2011
TAATAATATATACTTAATATTATTAATTGAGGCAGTGTAATATGAATACCATAATAAATATTTATTATTTTGAATATACAATTTCTAAAAAACTATGAACTAAGGAAAATAAAAGACAGAGAAAAACAAAAAAGTTTATTTTACCATTTATAACAGTAATAATGCCGCCGACAATAGCCAAAAGTATAATTATTATGCCAAGAAATTTATTAAATCCTGATCCTTCTAAGGCTTCCTTAATGGAAGTTAACAATATTATGATTAAGGAAAGGTATATAAATATATTTCTTAAAGTAACATTGAATTCAATAACATAGTATCTGTTTAAAATTAAAATAACAAGTAAAAGAATAAGCATTACATTAATAAATTTATTAAAGATAGAACGCAAAGAATCACCTCTTGATGGTAAAAAATTACAATTTAATTATAAATCCAATATAACTTAATATCAATACTGTAAAAATAAAATAAAAATATTATAATAGAGGTATTGGGAAAAATATTTTTACAGGAGAGAACAATGGTAAATATTGAAAAAAGATTAGAAAAAGAATTAGGAATAAAATTAGTACAGGTACAAAATGTAATTAAATTATTAGATGAAGGAAATACAGTACCTTTTATAGCTAGATATAGAAAAGAGCAGACAGGTGCTTTAAGTGATGATATATTAAGAAAGTTTTTTGAAAGACTGACATACTTAAGAAATTTAAAGGATAGGAAGGAGGATGTATTAAGATTAATTGATGAACAAGGGAAACTTACTGAGGAAATAGTTAAAGCATTAGAAAAGGCTGATTCCCTTACTGAAGTAGAAGATATATATAGACCTTTTAAACCTAAAAAGAGAACAAGAGCAACCATTGCTTTAGAAAAAGGATTAAAGCCATTGGCTGATATTATTTTGGCAGGTAATTTTAATGGCACAGTTGAAAAGCAAGCAGAAGCATTTATTAATGAAGAAAAGGCTGTAAACAGTATTGAAGATGCTATAGCTGGAGCATTAGATATAATAGCCGAAGGAATATCTGATGATGCAGCCCTTAGAAAGTATATTAGAAATATAGTCTTTAAAGAAGGTAAAATTGAAACTAAAGGTTCAAGTGAAGAAAGTACTCCTTATGAAATGTATTATGATTATAGTGAGGAGGTATTTAAGATACCTTCTCATAGAATATTAGCAATCAACAGAGGTGAAAAAGAAAAGATATTATCTGTAAAGATTTCTGTTAATGATGAGAAGATAATAAGCTATATAGAAAGTAAGATACTTAAAGAGAATTCTATAACGGCTGAATATTTAAAAGTAGCCATCAAAGATTCTTATAAGAGGTTGATATTCCCATCAATTGAGAGGGAAATTAGAAATGAGCTTACTGATAAAGGTGAAGAGGGAGCAATATTAATATTCAAGGAAAACTTAAAAGCACTTCTTATGCAACCACCTATAAAAGGTAAAGTAGTTATGGGATATGACCCAGGCTTTAGAACTGGATGTAAAGTGGCTGTATTAGATGCAACAGGAAGATTCTTGGATAAGGCAACAGTATATCCTACAGTTCCTAAAAGAGATATAGAAGGAACTAAGGAAATATTAAAAGAAATGATTAAGAAATATAACGTAGATGTAATTTCTTTAGGAAATGGTACTGCTTCAAGAGAATCAGAAGAAGTAATTGCTGAAATAATAAGTGAAATAAAGAATGAAACAGATAAGGGACTAGCATATGTAATAGTATCAGAAGCAGGAGCTTCAGTATACTCTGCTTCAGAGTTAGCAGCTAAAGAATATCCAGATTTAGATGTTACCATAAGAGGAGCTATTTCTATAGGAAGAAGATTGCAAGATCCAATGGCAGAACTAGTAAAGATAGAGCCCAAGGCCATTGGTGTAGGTCAATATCAACATGATGTAACTCCTAAAAAATTAGATGAATCATTAAGTGGAGTAGTTGAAGATTCAGTAAATAAGGTTGGAGTAGATTTAAATACAGCAACACCTTCATTGCTAACTTATGTTGCAGGAATAAACACATCCATTGCTAATAATATAGTAGCGTATAGAGATGAAGTAGGTGGGTTTAGCAGCAGAAAAGAACTACTAAAAGTTAAGAGATTAGGTCAAAAAGCATATGAGCAATGTGCTGGTTTCTTAAGAGTTATGGAAAGTAAAGAGCCTCTTGATAATACTTCTGTTCATCCAGAATCTTATAGTATAGCTAAAAAGCTTATGGAGATATTAGGATACTCTAAAGAAGATTTATCTGATAGAAAATTAAATGATATTGAAGAAAGAGTTATGACTAAAGGATTGAAGAACTTAGCACAGGAATTAGAAGTAGGAGAACTTACACTTAAGGATATTATTAAAGAGCTGCAAAAACCAGGAAGAGATCCAAGAGAAGATATGCCAAAGCCTATTTTAAAAACAGGTGTCATAGATTTAAAAGACTTAACTCCAGGAATGGTATTAATGGGAACTGTAAGAAATGTATCTGATTTTGGAGCATTTGTTGATATAGGAGTACATCAAGATGGATTGGTGCATAAGAGCCAAATGGCTAATAAATTCGTCAAGCATCCTCTTGATATTGTGAAAGTTGGCGATGTTGTAAAAGTTGCAATTATGGAAGTTGATAGCAAGAGAAAGAGAATTGCACTTACTATGAAAGATATAAAGGAATAACGAAATTATTATAAGTATATCTTGAAATAAGAATCTATTAGAACTATAATATAAGTATAAAATAATATATCTTCAGGGCGGGGTGCAATTCCCCACCGGTGGTTATAGCCCACGAGCTAGAAATAGCATGATTCGGTGTGATTCCGAAGCCGACAGTATAGTCTGGATGAAAGAAGGCAATAAGTAAGTTTTATTTATATTTAAAATAAAGTTAATTACGTCCTGATGTTTTATAGCATCAGGATTTTTTATTACAGCAAAATATTTTTATGCCTGTGCATTAATTTAAAGTATAAAAAGTTTCTAGGATATAAAAATATAAATGAAACAAAACTTATACCTCCACTGAGAGATAAAGGGGGATTATATATGAATAAAAGAAAAGATTTAAACAAAAGCATAAAAATATCGTTATTAGTGGCAATTGCAGTAGTACTTATGTATTTTGACTTTCCAATTGTACCTATATTTCCGTGGCTAAAGATTGATCTTAGTGAAGTTCCAGCATTAATAGGAGGATTTGCTTATGGACCAGTTATTGGTGGAATCATTGTAGTATTAAAAGTTATTTTGAAATTATTACTTAAAGGAAGCGCAACTTTTGGAGTAGGTGAAATTGCCAATATATTAGTAGGGGTTGCTTTAGTAACGCCAGCGGCATGGTTATACAATAGAAATAAAAGCAAGAAATCTGCTATTACAGGGATGGTAGTTGGTGCATTAGTTATGCAATTAGTAGGGATTATTGCTAATATATACTTCTTACTTCCAGCCTATGGAATAGAAGTTGATTTAACAAAATATGTTTTTGTTGGACTTATACCATTTAATGGTATAAAGGCGCTTATTGTGTGTATTGGTACATTTATATTATATAAAAGATTATCAATGTCTATATTTAAGGTTGATTCAAGATTGGGAGATAAAAGAAATGTAGCATAGTTAAAATAAAAAAACTTCTTTGGTGAAATAGTTATAGAAATTATTGCACTAAAGAAGTTTTTTGCATAGTGAGCTACTATTATAGCTGTCATTAAATATTTTCATTTTGAATTTTTATTTTTTGAATAGTATATAAACAAAGAGCACTTAAAGTAGCTATACCTGCAATTATTATAAATTTATGAGTGTTTGTTTTTTCTGCTTTCATTAATTCTATTGGATTATCCACAGGATCTTTTTCAATGATACTTACTATATTATGTTCACCATTTACATCACTAATTTCTAAAGTCAATTTAATTAATGAATTGGCAGTGAAATTAGGATAAACTATCTTTTCTTCATGAATATTATCATGATCGTAGCTTAGTATAAGGTTCACAGTATCTTTAACAAATGATGTACTTATGGTTGTAATAATTTCTGAGTTAGTATTTAATTTGCTAATTTGTATTGAAGAGTCATTAAGACCTTCATAAGATAATACCACATTAGTAAGTTCTTTCGTAGTATTATTTATAATTTTAATAACAGGTAAAAGAGTAGAACCAGCATTAGTTTCCATATAAATACCTCCACTTAATACACTTTATTAACTATACTATACGTTTAAGAGAAGTAATATGAATTAAAAATTAATATAATTTAAATTATATAATGTTTCTTTTCCACATAATCATGGCATCTTCGCCATTATCATCATAATATTTTTTTCTTATGCCTTCATTAATAAATCCTGCCTTGGCATAAAGCTTTTGTGCAGCAATATTAGATACTCTTACTTCAAGAGTTATATCTGGACAATTTTCTTTTTGGCAGATATCAAATAAGGAAGATAATAAATTATAGCCGATGCCAAGACGCTTAAAATCAACATCAACTGCTATGTTTGTAATATTGCCTTCACCAGCAATAATCCACATTCCTGCAAAGCCTATTACTTTATTACTATGGGAATCAATAGCAACAACATATCTAGCAAGAGTATTAGTAATCTCTTGACTTATAGATTCTAAGCTCCAAGGAATATGAAAGGAGTTTTTGCTTAACTCAAAAACTCCTTGTACATGGGATGAATCCATTGGCTTATACAATATGGCCATTTTGCATTTTCATCCTTTGTTCTAATTCTCTTTCTGCTTGAGGCTTCTTTAGATATAAAGGTGAAGAATTTATATCATCGCATTGGCCTTGTCTTAAAAGTTCCATTCCTAGCTCTCCTAGAGCTGAAGCTTTTACAACACTTAGATGGTTAGGGGCAAACTTAGCGTTAGGAAGCTTTTCTAATAAATATTCTTTATACTTATATACTCCATCACCGGTAAAGATGACAGATTCATCTTTTTCTTGCAATATTTCTACTAGTTCATCTAAAGAAAGAGCACTATAGTCAATTATTTTTGAAAGTTCTCCATTAGAAGATTTATACATGCATGTGAATACACTATCTCTTAATGCATCCATTATAGGACAGATTATGCCATCAAAATTAATTAGGGAATAAGCTAATGCATCTAAACTAGAAATACTTAGATAAGGTTTATTTGAACCCATGCTTAATCCTTTTACTGTAGCCATACCTATTCTAAGACCTGTAAATGAACCAGGACCTTTAGAAAGCACAAAGCCATCAACTTCGCTAATATCTATATTGCAATCATTAAGTAGCATTTCTATCTTTTCCATAAGGATTACAGAATGTTCTCTTTTGAAGTTTAAGGTAAATTCACCTAATAAATGTTCATCTTTAAGTAGTGCAACTGTAGTAACTAAAGATGAAGAGTCCATGCTTAAAACTATCATACTTTTAACTCCTTTATGTAATTATATCTTTCACCATATGGTGTTAATGTAATGGTTCTGAAATTTTCTCCATTATCAAGATTTTTTTCAATATGAATATGTAAATATTCCTTTGGTAGAATATCTTCTATATAGTTAGCCCATTCAATTATTGAAACTGCATCTGAAAATATATAATCATCAAAACCAATGGCATATATTTCATCAGGGTCTGAAACTCTATAAACATCAAAGTGATTTAATTTTAATCTTCCAGAATCGTATTCGTTAACTATTGTAAATGTTGGACTTGTTATGTATTCATCAATGCTAAGGCCCTTAGCAATTCCTTTTGTTATATGAGTTTTACCAGTACCTAAATCACCAGTTAGACATATAATATCCCCAGCATTAAGTAATTTTCCAAGTTCATAACCTATGGAAGTAGTTTCTTCTATGTTACTAACAGAAAAAATCATATTTCCTCTCCTTTCAACAATAAAGCTTAATTACATAAATTAAACTAATATTTCTCTAACTTATATTCTATCCAAAATATATAAAAAAGAAAAGAATTATATAAATTAGAATAAAAATATTGATTTTTGTAATATTTCATTATATAATATACTTTGTACTTAGGGGTATGGCTCAACGGTAGAGTAGTGGTCTCCAAAACCATTGGTTGTGGGTTCAAATCCTACTGCCCCTGCCAGTAAAACTAGTAAGTAATACTTGCTAGTTTTTTTTATGCGTAAAAATATATATTTATATAAAATTAATTTTTATTTTTTAACATTTTCACCTTTATGTAAATATTATATAAGAGGAAAGAAGTATTCTTATATAAAAATCAAGGAGGATGAAAACGTGAGTAGTTATAAAGGAATTGATATTTCTAGTTATCAAGGGTACGATATTGACTTTTCGGCAGTAAGAAATAGTGGAGTTGAAATATGTATTGTGAAAGCTACTGAAAGTACCACATATACCAATATGTATTTTGATAACCATGCTTCTGGAGCTTTAAATGCAGGGCTTAATGTTGGTTTTTATCATTTCTTCAGAGGGCAAGGAATAGCAGAAGCTGATTATTTTTGTAGTGTAATAAATAAATATAAAGATAGAATGACCATAAAACCTGTTATTGACGTTGAAGTATCAATGGCTGATATAAATAATCAGGTTTTATTATTTATTAATAGGGTAAAGCAAGTTTTAGGATTAGATTGTGTAATATATTCAGGTGCATATTTTGCTGGAGATAATCTTATAGATATAAATCTTTTAAATTATGGACTTTGGGTTGCTCATTATTATGTATCAACTCCAACACTAAGAGGTATTTGGACTGGATTTGTAGGACATCAATATTCAGATCAAGGGATAATTCCTGGAATAAATGCATATGTAGATTTAAATACTTTTTATGATGGAATGTTTATTGGAAATCCAGGCAGCGGAGAAAGTACAGGTGGAGTAACTCCAGCACCAGTAGGAAGAACAAAGAATTTAGATGGAACTTATACAGTGAAGAGTAATGATACTTTAAGTGCCATTGCCAATGATTTTGGTGTTACAGTAGATCAGCTTGTAAGATGGAATAATATTTCTAATCCTAACTTAATAACAGTAGGGCAAATTTTATATTTTTCAGATAAGTCTTCTTCAGGATTAGGTCAAGGAATAACTTATGTAGTGCAAGCTGGAGATACCTTAAGCGGAATAGCAACAAAATTTGGGACAACAGTAGCAAATTTAGTATCATTAAACAATATAAGTGATCCTAATTTGATATATGTAGGTCAAGTTTTAAAGTTACCATCATCAGGAAATAGTAGTAGAACTTATACTGTACAGGAAGGTGATACTTTAAGCTCTATAGCAACAAAGTTTGGCACAACAGTAGTAAATTTAGTATCATTAAACAATATAAGCAATGCAAATTTGATATATGTAGGACAAGTTTTATATGTATAATTAATTTATAGAAGAAAATAAAAAAGTTTATGACTTATAATTAGTCTGCATTAACATAGTAATATGATTGCTTTAGCAAGTATTATTCATGTTAATGCTTATAATATAAAAAACGAACAAATGTTTGAATAGAAAAATAAAGAATGTTAATAATTTTAAATAAAAAAGAATAGTCAGGAGTGATAAGATGATAAATAGAGCAAGAGAAGTCCTTAAAGAATATTATGGATATGATTCATTTAGAGAAAGGCAAGAGGAAATTATTACGTCTATTTTAGAGGGAAAAGATGTAGTAACAATTATGCCAACTGGTGGCGGAAAATCTATATGTTATCAGGTGCCTGCCCTTATATTAGATGGACTTACTATTGTAATTTCTCCCTTAATATCTTTAATGAAGGATCAAGTTGATAATATTAAAAATATGGGGATTAAAAGTGCATATATAAATTCAACCTTAAGTGAGAACGAAATTAAGAGTATATTAAATGATGTAATTAAAAATGAGGTGAAAATTCTCTATGTTGCACCAGAAAGATTGGAATCAACAGAATTCTTAAATTTGATAACAAGGGTAAAAATATCACAAATTGCTGTAGATGAAGCACATTGTATATCACAATGGGGACATGATTTTAGAAGTAGTTATAGAAGGATAAGTAAGTTTATTGATTTGTTAGTATATAGACCAATAATAACAGCTTTTACAGCTACTGCCACTGAGGAAGTCAGAAGAGATATTATAAATCTATTAAGGCTTAATGAACCGAAAATTTTTATCACTGGATTTGATAGGAAGAATTTAAAAATAACCATAGAAAAAGCTGTAGTGAAGAAGCAGTATATTTTGGATTACATAAATAGTAGCGAAGGTGCCAGTGGAATAATTTATTGTGCCACCAGAAAAGATGTAGATATTATATATGAAATGCTTATAGCAAATAATATAAAGGGTGAAAGATATCATGCAGGATTAAATGATGAAGAGCGTAGGGTAGCACAGGAACGATTTATTTATGATCAGGCCAATGTGATGGTAGCTACTAATGCTTTTGGAATGGGAATTGATAAGCCTGATATCAGATATGTAATACACTATAATATGCCTAAAAGCTTGGAAGGATATTATCAGGAAATAGGAAGAGCTGGTAGAGATGGTGAGGAAAGTGAATGTATAATGCTTTTTTCACCTTCAGATGTACAGACACAAAGATACATTATAGATATAGGTACTTCTAACAGTGTTAGAAAAGAAAAGGAATATGCAAAGCTTCAGACGATGGTAAACCTAATATATACACAAGAATGTTATAGAAAATATATTCTTAATTATTTTGGTGAAGAATATGAAGGGAACTGCAATAAATGTAGTAATTGTGATACAGAGCAAAGCAAGGAAGACAAGACCATAGATGCTCAAAAGGTTATATCTTGTGTATATAGGGTAAAAAGAGGTTATGGTGTTGGCATGCTTGTAGATGTTTTACGTGGTTCAAAAAATAAAAAATTATTGGATTTAAAATTAAATGAAGTTAGTACTTATGGCATAATGAAGGATTATTCAAAGGATAATCTTACGGAGTTTATCAATACCTTAATCGCTTTAGGATATTTAAATTATGGCGGTGAATATCCAGTAGTTAGCTTAAATAATAATTCTATGGATATAGTAAAAGGTAAAAGAACTGTGTGGATTAGAGAACATAAAATCAATAAGGCTAGTTTTACAGTTGATAATGAATTATTTGAGATATTAAGAAGACTAAGGCATGAAATTGCAGTTAGTGAAAAGGTGCCACCATATATGGTATTTGGAGACAGTACACTAAAAGAATTAAGTTCAAGAATGCCTGTAGATAAAGAACAGATGTTAGAGGTTAGTGGTGTAGGTGAAAGAAAATATGATAAGTATGGTCAGCGATTTATTGAAAAGATAATGAATTATTTAAATAGTAATAATATAAATCATATATGGATATCAAAAGCTAAGAGTGATATATCAATAGAAGAAAAGAAAAATAATATAGAGGGTAGCAAAAATATTAAAGAAAAATCATATATAAATACAGTGGAGATGTTAAGAGTATGTGGTAGTTTAAGGAAGACTGCTGGAGAAAGAGAATTAACGCTTACTACCATTATTTCTCATGTTGAAAAATATATAAGTGAAGGAAATAGCATAGATTTTAAAATAGACTTTAGTGATATATTTAATGAACAGGATGAGGAAATAGTAAAGGGAGTCATTAAGAATGTGGGCTTTAATAAACTTAAGGCAATAAAGGAAGAGGTTCCAAGCAATATAAGCTATGATGCTATAAAAGGAATCATTCTTAAAAAGATAATTGAAGAATCAGCCTCTTAAATAAATTTCAGGGAAATTTATTTAATGATGAATGATGAATTACGAATGATGAATTAAGGTTGAAACTCATAGAGTTTCTAAAAAATATATATTTCTAAACTCCCTTAAAGGAGTTTATTCCACAATTCATCATTCATCACTCATCATTCATCATTATTTAAGTTCATCATTAATAAAAACTTTGTTATTGTAGGAAAAAACTTGTTGACATATTATTGTGGACTATGATAAAATAACTTTTGTCGAAGGGGTATGGCTCAACGGTAGAGTAGTGGTCTCCAAAACCATTGGTTGTGGGTTCAAATCCTACTGCCCCTGCCACAAAAAAGTTAGTATTTATACTAACTTTTTTTTTGTAAATTTATATAAAAGTTTTAGTTAGTAAGGTAGAATTAAGGTATATGTTGTAAAATAATAGATAAATTGATATAATTTATAAAAAAGGGGTATATGATAATTATGAAGAAAAATAAAGAGCAATTTTTATTGATTATTCTTAGTATATTAATGGTTATTATTTTAAGTACTAACTTGTATAGTTTTATCATAGAAGAAAGCACGTTAACATCAAATATAATTTCAATTATATCATTGCTAATGCTTATAACTTGTATAATAATTATATTAAGTTATAAAAAAAATAATTTAAAAGAACAAAGAGATTCAAAAGAAATCGATAAAAATAATTACTTTATGAATTTATCTCATGAACTTAGAACTCCATTAAATATAATATTATCTACAGAACAACTTATAACTAATTTAAATTCAAGAAATGAAAATATAGATAAAGATAAATTAAATAACTATATGGATATCTTAAGAGGAAATTCTAAAAGGCTACTTAAACTTATTAATGATATAATTGATCTATCTAAAATCCAAGAAGAGATGTATAATATTGATATTATGGAGCATGAAATTGTATTCTTTGTAGAAGAATTAGCTCTTTCTATGAAGGAATATATTGAAGCTAAAGGAATAGAATTAATTATAGATCCGGAAATTGAAGAAAAAATTATAGAATGTGATATAAATGATATTGAAAAATGCTTGATAAACTTAATTGGAAATGCTATGAAGTTTACTCCGGAAGGGGGAAAGATAATTATTAGGATATCAGATTTAAACGATAAGGTTAAAATATCCATTATAGATTCTGGCATTGGCATATCTGAAAAAGATATAAATGAAATTTTTAATAGATTTGAACAAGCTTATAATAAGAAAAGTGAAGAATTTGGTGGAAGCGGAATTGGCTTAATGCTAACTAAACAGATAATTGAATTACATAAAGGAGACCTAGTAGTAAAAAGCGAACTGGGAAAAGGAAGTGAATTTTCTATTTTATTACCTGTAAAACAATTGAAATAAAAGGTTTACTTATACGTTGACAACGTTTTTATGTAATGATAGTATATAATAAAATAATATAGATGCCTAAATTAAGATGAGCTTAGTTTAGGTTTTTATATTTTATGTAGAATATGAGGTAATCAATGATAGTAGAAAAGGTATTAAATAATAATGTTGTTGTATCTATAGAACCAAAGACAAGGAAAGAAATAATTCTAATGGGGCAAGGAATAGCCTTTGGTAAAAAAATAGGGCAAGAAATTGACGAAAGTAAAATTGAAAAAAGATTTATGGTAGAAGACAAGACCCTAGGTGATAAGATAAAAAAACTTATCAATCAAATACCTGAAGGTGTCTTTGAACTTGCTGATGAAATAATTTCTTATGCATCTAAAGAATTAGACACAGAATTAGACAAGCAAATATATATTTCATTATCAGATCATATAGCATTTGCTATAAAAAGGTTTAAAAATAATATAAGTTTAAAAAATGATTTACTTAATGAAATTAGAAGAATACATAAAAAAGAATTTAAAGTGGCATTATGGGCTGTTGAATATTTAAATGAACGATTAGGAATAGATCTTCCAGAAGATGAAGCAGGCTTTATAGCACTTCATTTTGTTAATGCAGCATATAATAGAAATACCACTGAATCAATTACTTCTACTAAGATAATAAAGGAAATCTTACAAATTATCAGATTAAACTATCAATTAGAATTTAATGAGGATGATTTGAATTATGATAGATTGCTTACTCATTTAAAATATTTCACTAAGAGAATTATTACTAATAGCAAAGATGAGAGTACTAGTGATGAAATCTTTGCAAAGATTATTGAAAATAGCTATCCTGAAGCTTATAAATGTGCACTGAAGATAAAAGAATATATAGAAAATACTTATAATTATGAAGTTAATGAAGATGAGATAATATATTTAACAATGCATATTCATAGAGTTGTTTTAGCTGCAAGAGAAAATTAAAAAAATACGGAGCTGAATTTTTTCAGCTCCGTATTTTCATTGTTTAATCCATTGAGAAAATTTAATACTATAGTTGTCAGTTTTATTTTCTTCAACATAATTATAAAAGGCATTTAGGAAATAAGCTCTATCTACATCATCAGTCAAGGTAATTCCACCCATATTATATTGATAACATAAAATTTGATCTAAAGATAAATTACCGTTATCAGTCATAATTTGATATAGTACCATAAAAGTTGTAGTTCTTCCTTCACCAGCATCACAATGGAAATGAAGATGTTGTCCTTCAGGTTTATTTTTAATAAAATCTACAAAATCATCTATTACAGTAGTAGATGGAATTCCACCATCCTTAACAGCAAAACGCTGATATTTTAACCCATTTTTATTAATTGCATTATTTTCAGTGGAAACAGAATCAACAGTAATATTAGTTAAAACTTTACCAAGTTTATCATATATATTTATTTGTGAATTTTGCTTAATGGAATTTAATAATTTATCTTCAGTAGAAATGGTTTCTTCTGTGGTAAATCCATTATTTAAATCTTTACCAATGCTGTAGAAGCTGATAGCTAAATCATTTATAAATCCATGAGATTCTTGTCTTAAATCAACTATGCATATATCAGGTTTATTTATGGAGTTTTTTATATTTTCTATTTGAGAAGGTGTAAATTGTGCACTACCTGAAATATTTAAATTAGTTAAATCTCTAAAACGATTTGGAAGTCCAGTGATTGCATCACTATCTTTCACAATTAAAGTTTCATTTTTATTGCTAAAGGATATTGGAAAGGCTGATACTAATTGAAAAATTAGTAAAACATATAGAAAAAGACTGCAGAATTTTATAGTTTTAATTTTCATATTAAACCTCCTAAATTATATTTATAAACAGTATTATTTTTTGTTAGGAAAAAAATATTATTCTTTATAAATTTTTATATGCATAATATAAAGATACTGGGGCAATATAATAGTGTAAACAGGAGGTAAAAAAATTCGTAAAGAAGAATTTTCTTGTACTTTTGTTTATATAGACCGGTAGCCGAAGGAGGAATCTGTAATGTCAAATAAAGCATTAGTTCCAGAAGCAAAGCAAGGGTTAAATGCATTCAAGAACGAAGTAGCAATGGAGTTAGGAGTACCATTTAAAGAATATAATGGAGATTTAACTTCAAGACAATGTGGTTCCGTTGGTGGTGAAATGGTTAAGAGAATGGTAGAACAATATGAAAGTGGGTTAAGATAAGCCACAACGGTATGAAATCTCAAGAGAGGGTCAATGCCTTGAAAGGATGGAGACTGAAATGGATGAACCACCAAAAAATTGATTTATCATTACAAAAGGGAAGATGCAGCAATGCATCTTCTTCTTTTATCAAAGGATTTGTTATAATTCAAGATAATTAAAGTCTATAGTAAGGTCTTCAAGTGATTTTTTTTCTATGCTGATATGTAAAAAGAAATTGCTGTCCATAACTTTCCATTAATAAAAATCTTAAGACATTCTTTAACTTCATATGTTTTATAATATTCTATTTTTTTTATCTTCATAAGTAGTAATGTTTTAAAAAAAATTTCTTTTATGATATATTCTCTCTTATGATACAATTGATTATAAAGTTAAAAAATTCATTTATAAATGAAATTTAAAAATAAGTATGAGGTAGAGATATGGAAAATCCAAAAGAGTATTATGAAAGTAATATTAATAAAATTAATAAAAATTTAAGAGAATTAGAAAGAATAATATTAACTTTTGCAGTGCTAAGATTAATAATAGTAATTGTGGGCATAGCAGTAATGTACTATCTATATAAAGCTGATAAGTTTATTTATTTATGTGCTTCATTTTTAGCTACATTGTTAATTTTTATTTTAACAGCTATATTCCATAATAATAAGATAAATGAAAAAGAACAGTACTTATTGAAGTTAGAATACAATGAAAAGGGGTTAAAAAGGATAAATGGAGAGTGGAAGGAATTTGAGGATAAAGGAGAAGAGTTTTTAAATAACAGCCATAATTTTAGTGGTGACTTAGATATATTTGGTAAGAACTCTTTATTTCAATGGATAAATACAACTAAAAGTCCCCTTGGTAGAAAAAAATTAGCTGAAATATTATCTCTTAAGTCATTGCCTAATAAGCAAATAATAAAGGATAGACAAGAAGCTATTAAGGAACTTAGTGGAAAGAGGGAGTTTTGTGAAAATATTTATATATCCTTTAATAAAGGAAAAAAAGATAAGCATTCAGTGGATAAGTTTTTAGCTTGGATGGAAAAGGAGGAAAAGATAAGTTTTACAGTAAGATATGTACCATATTTATTTATCATTATTACCTTGCTGTTTTTATATCTTACAGCTGCTGGAAGGGTACCTGTAAATTATTTAATTTTAGATTTATTTGTTAATTATCTTGTGGTAAAGCTATTAACGAAGAATTTAAGTGATAGTATAAATATTATCTTGGAAAATAAAAATGCCATTATTCAATATGAAAAGATATTAAGAATATTAAGTAGTGAAGAGTTTTCTACAAGAAAACTTGTTAAATTAAAAGAAAAGCTTATAAATAGTGGAGAAAACTGCATGGTGGAAATTAATAAGCTTAAAAATATTGTTAATTGGATAGGAGATAGTAATGCTAATGCATATTATCTACTTTTAAATGTGTTTATGCTAAGTGATATATTTGTTCTATATAATCTTGAAAAATGGAGAAGAAAAAATGGGTTTAAGATTAGAACATGGATTAAAACTATAGCTGAGTTTGAAGCTCTAATTAGTATTTCTAATATAGCATTTGATAATCCAAAGTGGTCATATCCAGACTTTACTGAAGAAAGAAGCATTGAATGTAGGGGGATTGCTCATCCTTTATTAGGAGAAAAAGCTGAAAGTAATGATTTTGCTTTACATCATGGCAAAAAAGCTGCTCTTATAACAGGATCAAATATGTCTGGTAAGAGTACTTTCCTAAGAACTATAGGTTTTAATATGGTTTTAGGATATATAGGTAGTCCTGTGAGAGCTGAAAAGTTGAATAGTGGGATTTTTAGTATATATACATGTATGAGAACACAAGATAATCTAGAAGAAAGTATATCTTCATTTTATGCAGAAATATTGAGGATTAAATTAGTGATAGAGGCTGCCAGAAGTGGGGAAAAGGTATTTTTTCTTTTAGATGAAATATTTAAAGGAACAAATTCGAAAGATAGACATGATGGAGCTAAAATATTGATTGAGCAATTGGTGAAAAGTGGTGGTATTGGACTTGTTTCAACTCATGACTTTGAGTTATGTGATTTAGAAAACATACACAATTGGCTTATTAATTTTAATTTCCAAGAATACTATATAGATGATAAGATTAAATTTGATTATAAACTAAGAAATGGAAGAAGTATGACTCAAAATGCAAAATATTTAATGAAGCTTGCAGGAATAGAAATTGTAGAAAATTAGAAAAAAAGTAAAACTTGAAGTATAATTAAGAAAGCAATATAAAGGGTTAATATATGGGGGGGAAGAGCAGTGGCTTTTATTATAATTGATTTGGAATTTAATAATTTAAGTGAAATACATAAATATTATCCAAATATATATAAAGATATGCCAAATTTAAAAGAATTAGATTTAATTAATGAAATAATTGAAATTGGAGCAATTAAAGTTGATATGTATATGAAGCCTTTAGAGCATTTGAAAGTATATATTAAGCCATCAGTAATACCTGTAGTCAATCCTAAAATACTAAGTATTACCAATATAAAGAAAGAAGAGCTAGAAAATGGAGTAAGTTTTAATGAAGGGCTTGATATGCTTAAGAAGATGGTAGGTAAAGGAGATGTCATATGCTCATGGGCAAAGGATGATATTGCAGAAATAATAAGGAATGCAAATCATCATGGATATAGTGATTTAAGCTGGATAGAAAGATATCTTGATATTCAGGAATATACAACAAAGATATTAGGTAAAAAGAATATTCTTAGTTTAAAAAATGCTCTTCAACAATTAAAGATAAAAGTTGATGAAAGCAAGCTTCATGATGCTTTGAATGATTCTATATATACATTAAGCGTCTTTAAGAATATATATAATGCCAGAGCAGTAAAACAATTTATTGTTAAAGATATATTTGATATGCCAGCACTGGAGATAAAATCTCTTCAAAACTTCAAACTGGATTATTCTAAGATTAATCCAGTTTGTCCTAGATGTAAAAGAAATATTGAGTTAGATTATAATTTTACTAATTTAGGATGGAGATTTGTCGCTATTGGGACATGCTCCAAATGTAATAGCAGGATTTTAGAAGAGGTTATTGTAAAGAAGAGTTTAAGTGGAGAAATGATCTATAGGGAAGTATACAGTATTATTGATGAGATTGAATTTCTAAAATATGAAAATAGACTTATTAAGAAAAATGCAAGTGTATAGATTTACATTTGAAAGTTTTATAATAAAATTATATAATTGCTATGTATAGAAAAATAATGTCTTAAGGTATTAATTGAATATTTGAGGGAAAGGTAAGGAATATGAATATTGCATTTCTTTTAACTCCTAAAAGTGAGGTTATTTATGAATATATAGATGCAACCATGAGACAAGTAATTGAGAGAATGGAGCATCATGGTTACACGGCAATACCATTAATAGACAAGCAAGGAAAGTATGTAGGAACTTTAACTGAAGGTGATTTATTATGGAAGTTAAAAAATACAGCTAATCTTAATTTTAAAAATACTGAAAATGTTAAAGTAAGTGAAATAGCTATAAGAACAAAACATAAAAGTGTTTCGATTAATGCTGATGTTGAAAGTATTATTAGATTAGCAACTACTCAAAACTTTGTTCCAGTAGTTGATGATGAAGGCATATTTATTGGAATAATAAAAAGAAGTGACATAATAAATTATTGTTACAATGCCATTAAGAAAGAAAAGAAATTACTATAATATAAAAAATTAATATAATAAAGTGAGAATCGAAATTTTAAATATGCTCTCTTTATAGTAGACAGTTAGAATAAAAAAACTGTTATTATGAAGGGGGCATATTATATAATCAAAATGGCTTTTTTCTTGTTTTGCTTGTATAAAATTTACTGTTGACTTAAAATTAAATGTGAAAAGTTTTTACAAAGGAGTGATTAGTTATGTCAGTTGAATTAAATGAGAATTCAATGGGAGATCTTTTAAAAGAATTTGATGTAAAAAGAATTAATTCAGGAGATATATTAAAAGGTCAAATTATAGATGTTAATGATAAGGAAGCTACAGTTAATATTAATTATGCATTCGATGGTGTAATAGCTAAGGAAGAGTTAGTTATTGGAGATATTTCACCAGTTGATGTTGTTAAACCAGGTGATATATTAGATGTATACGTTATTTCACCAAATGATGGAGAAGGATATGTTCAACTTTCTAGATTAAGAGCACTTCAAATAACTGAAAAAGAAGATTTAAAGAAAGCTTTTGATAAAGAAGAAACTATAAAGGTTGTTGTTAAAGAAGAGGTTAAAGGTGGATTAGTTGCTTACTATGGATCTATTAGAGTATTTATACCAGCTTCTTTAGCTTCAAGAGAAAGAATAGATCTTAAAACTTTATTAGGAAAAGAAATTGAAGTAAGATTAACAGAATTAGATTTAAGAAACAGAAAGGTTGTTGCTTCAAGAAGAATTTTAGAAGAAGAAGCTTACAATGCAAAGAAGAGAGAACTTTGGAAAAATGTTAAAAGTGGTGAAAAAAGAGAAGGTACAGTTAAGAAGATAATAAAGGCTGGTGCTATTGTAGATATTGGAGGAATAACTGGATTAATTCACATTAATGATTTAGCTTGGGAAAGAGTAAAAAGGGTTGAAGATGTAGTTAGTGAAGGCGATAAGGTTACAGTATTTGTAGGTGATGTAGATGCTGAACATGAAAGAGTTTCACTAATATTAAAAGATGTAGATAAAGAACCATGGAAGGTACATGCTGATAGTATAAAAGCTGGAGATGTATTAGAAGGTAAAGTAGTTAAGTTTATGTCTTTTGGTGCATTTGTAGAATTATTCCCAGGTGTTGAAGGGTTAGTCCACATCAATGAAATTACTGATGAAAATATAGCTAAACCTTCAGATGTTCTTGAAGTGGGACAAATGGTTAAAGTTAAGGTTCTTGATGTTAATAAAGAAAACAAGAGAATTTCTTTAAGTATTAAAGATGCTGTTGAAAGATCAAATGAATACTTACAATACAATGATAACGATGGTGATGTTACACTAGGAGATCTATTCAGCGGATTATTCAATTAATTACGGGTAAACGTGAAAAAGAAAAAGTAATGATATTATCTACAGGAGTTAGTATAATTTTCGTTAAGAATTTATATCCTCCCTTTCATAAAATCATTACTTTTTTCGTTATTCCATTAAGTATCTAAAGTTTTTCGATTTTAAGCATGTTGGTTCCACCAGTATAATTTGTTGGCATACCGGCAGCAACAATAATGTCATCACCTTTATCTGCTAAGTTCAATTCTGCTACAATCTTCTTTGATTCATTTAAAATGTCATCAGTAGTTGCAAATTCTTGACATAAGACTGGATAAACACCAAAATTTAAGCTTAATCCACGCATTACTTCCTCATGAGGAGTAATAGCTATTATAGGGCATTTTGGCTTATACTTAGAAACAAGTTTTGCTGTTGCGCCAGAGTTAGTTGCTGCAACAATTGCTTTAGCATTAAGAACATTAGAAGTTCTACAAGTAGAATAACTAATAGCTTCAGCAAAGTCATACATTGCAGGTTCTTTTAAACGTTGATTTAAATAATTATCTCGATAAATTGCCCGAGGGCGCAAATTTAGCTTTTATTGCCAAAAATATTAATCAAAACAAGATTGTCGCCGACTATCAAGGGCAAACCTTCATGTTACCTGCCAGTACACAAAAAGTGTTCACTGCTTTGGCGGCAAAATTAGCGCTCGGCGATTCATTTCAATTTCA
>OGIU01000683.1_pt1 | contig 18907 bp, 9 predicted proteins | sample 1571791 | NCBI WGS metagenome assembly OGIU01 (sample SAMEA2582104, study PRJEB24529) | metagenome | biome: Human gut stool | place: China | collected 2011
CTGCTAAATCCTTAACTTGTTGCTTACCGTCAGGAGTCAAATTGCTCAAGTCTCGATCAGCTGCATTGTCGACTTTACCTTTAGTTGCATCATCGAGTTTAACAGTCACATCGTCGCCATTAGCAACCGTAGTAAGGCCATTTTCACCTTTTACGTTAAATTTCACATCACCAGTGCTCAAGGATTTTTCATCGGTAGAACCAGAGTTACCACCTAAAGAAATCTTACGAGCGATAGCGGTAGTATTTTGAGCAATATTAGCTTTATTTGTTGCAATATCACCTACATTTTTATCAATTGCAGTTTTATTGTCAGTAATTTTTTGCTTGTTCGCAGCAATATTGTCCTTATTGGTAGCAATATCTGTTTTGTTTGTAGCAATGTCACCAATATTTTTATCTATTGCAGTTTTATTGTCGGCTATTTTTTGTTTATTCGTCGCAATGTTGTCTTTATTAGTTGCAATGTCAGCCTTGTTTGTTGCAATATCACCTGCATTTTTAGCGATTGCAGTTTTATTTGTATCAATAGCAGTTTTGTTAGCTTCAGCTTTATCGTCAACTTTTTTCAATTGAGATACATTAACAGCATCTTTATCAACGATACCATCTGCTACATTCGTAACTTTCAAATTCCCAGCATTGATACCTTTGTTACCATCAATTTTTACAGTTTCATTACCGCCAGTATTATTGAAAGATGCACTATTTAATTTAGAAAGATCTTTTTTCAAGGCTACAGAGATTTTCTTATCATTTCTAGCAACCGTAACATTATCGTCACCAGAAAAATCTACTGTATTTCCTTTTTCAACGGCTACTGGTGTAGCTTCGCCATTAGCAGAAAGGTTCCAACCGTATTTATTTTGGTTGATTGCTTGATTAATTGCATTAGCTACGTTAGCAGAATCCGCCATACCAGTCGATGCTGTAGCGCTACCATTTGCTACTGTAATATCTTGCTTTTTACCAGAAACTGTAATTTTCTTACCATTAGCTGTAGTTGTAATGTATGTATTATCACCATTTACAGCTAATTTACTATTAGCAAGATTCACATCACCTGAACCAGTATCACCTGTAAAAGCTAGATTAACACTCTTTAGTTGTGCCACGTTTACTGCATCTGTATCAGCAGTACCTGCAGCAACATAATTAATTTGACGTGTTTGGTTTGTCGTACCAACAGCAACACCACCTAATTTAGATGTTAAGGCAGCACCACTTAAATCAGCATATGTATCTGTACGACTAGCATTAACATTATATCCCACTACACCTGAAGCAATATCAGCTGTAGATTTTGAGCCAACAGCTACACCATCTACTACTTTACCTCTAGCACCATCACCAACAGCTACAGAACGACTCGCAGATGCATCTGTCGCGGCATTTGGACCAATAGCAATAGAATTAGGTGCTGTAGCACCAGTATTATCTTTATTACCAGCATCAGTTGATTTTATAGATATGTATTTATAAGTAACTTGGTCTACGAGAGCACTAAGCTGAGAACCATTAATTGCATCTGTAGAAGTTGCACTTACTTCACCAGGAGCCACATGTTTTAATTGACGTTCATAACCTGCAGAACCAAAGGATACGATGTCACCTGGTAATGTTTTATCGCCACCAGCCCAAGAAGCAACAGTGCCATTCGGCAATGTATAGCTAGATTGTTTTGTACCACCTATATCAGTATTAGAACCGCCGCCAATAGCAATAGCATTATCGCGGTTCGCTCTAGCGCCTGTGCCAATAGCAATAGCATTTGTTACATCATCATTGGCTTGACCAGTAGCGCCAGTAGCAGTTCCTGCTAAACGATCCTTCGCATTTGCACCAGTACCAATTGCAATTCCTACATTACCAGACTGACCTTTCATACCTAATGTGATACCAGATTCGCCAGCCATCGCCGCTGTATATAGCGGATTTCTCATATCAAAGCCTGTTAAGCTTTGAACAGCACTACGCAAATCTCCAGTCTTATTCTCACCATTATTCGTAGTATAAACAACTTTTATACCATCAGCTTTAACTACATCATCGCCACCAATAACAATAGAAGAGTTACCTTGAGCTATTGTATTTCCCCCAATGGCGATTGCTTGCTCCCCAATTACTCTTGCACCTTCATTAGTCTGGTTACCGCCACCAATAGCGATCCCTTGTGGACTACCAGCCGCAACACTAGCGTTAGAGCCAATAACAACAGAATTTCCACCAGCAGCTGATGCATTATAACCGAAACCTACCGCTTTATCTCCCTTAACAGAAGCATTTTTCCCCAACCCTACTGATGAAACAGGCAAGCCAGCAGGCACATCATTTGACGCCATAGAAATGCTAGCACTAGACATTGCTAATGCAGCCAAGATGGCTGCTACAACAATTTTCTTTTTACCACTATTATTCTTAGCGAACTCAGATACTACTACGTAACAGTTTTTTGATTTGCTCCAAACCACTTTAAAAATCTTATTCATACTTTCTCCTATAAACTATATTAATATTAATGCTCCCTCGATGTTTTATCATATGGTAAGTCATACAAGAATTTTAAAATTTTCAATATTATAAGTATACCAAAACCTTTAATATACTATCAAGCTTTTTCATTTATTTTTCACAATTATAGGCATTACAAAAACAGCGTAGCAATGGGCTTTATAGTGATTCATGTCACAGATCTATATAAAATATGGGCTTATTTTATACCATACCGAAGAGATAAAATGAATATAAACTCATAATCAATTATTTAAATTTCGTTTATGAGATTATATGTACTAAAAAAACTTGTGTTTAACTAGATATTATGGACTTAGTTACATGTCATCACTATAGACATAATTAATTCATTAAATTTTTATAAAACTTTATGTGTCCTCCCTTAATCAGTGATTGAGTTACTACACCTTTCAAAAAAAATATGCTCAGATTATTATCGATTAAGTTAAGCCTCTTATAGATCACTATTATCTTGTTATACAGCATTTAACGTATCATGTATTGCTTTTAGATTATTATGCTTCAATTTTTATCAACATTTAATTGAGTTCATCTTATATTACATAATAAAAAGCTATCTCATAGAAATGACAATCTACGAGATAGCTTTATTACTAAATTGTATAATTAAATTAGGGAACAAACTAGCGTAATTTAAAAACATATAAACTTTGTTCGTGTGCTAATTGTATTCGCTTATATAAGCGTTTCATATAGGTACGATATATTTCTTGTGATTCTTCTACAGAAATAATATCAAAATGAATTCCATCCCCTACTGGCAACTGGCTTAACCTAGGTAAATCGGCGGTAATGACAGTACCAATCTTTGTATAGCCGCCCGTTGTTTGTCGGTCCGCCATGAGGATTATTGGATTTCCATCTGACGGAACTTGAATAGAGCCAAATACAGCACCATCAGAAATAATGTCTGCACTATCGATATGCTCTATAACAGGGCCATCTAAGCGGAAGCCCATGCGATCACATTGTACGGTCAATGTATATATTTTACTACCAAAGGTCTTAATCCCTTTCTCGGTAAAATACTTTGCTTGCTCTCCTAGTACTACACGCAAAGGTTCGTGACACTCACGACCACCTCGGTTATATAAAGCGGTATTGAATAATTTATGAGTTCCATAGAAGTCACACACATGCACTTTGTCTCTAGTAAATGTATTAATGCAAAATTGATCACCTGCTTGTAACGGTCTCCCCTCAATACCACCTATCTTAGCCTTTGTATGAGTCGATACGCTACCGTTAATAGCGGGAACATCAATACCACCTGAGAAGGCAATATACATGCGCACGCCACATTGGCTAAAGCCGCCAGAAATGATATCGCCTTCGTGACATATAAAAGGTATATATCGAGGCACTACTACATTATTAATCGTAGGGTGCATATCAGCGCCCGTGAAAGCAACGATACATGTACCTTGGACGGTTAACGTAGGTGGCAATACGGTGCACTCTAATGCACCGAAAGGAGTCGTATTACCTACAAGTGCTTGTCCTAAGAGATAGCTTTCACTATCCATAGGACCAGCCACAGGCATACCATATTGTTGAAAGCCAACGCGGCCAGAATCTTGAATCGTAGTGTACATCCCTGGCGCATCTACGCGGATTAAAGCAGCCTTAAACTCATTTATACCCACGCAACTCACCTACCTCTACTTCATACATAGACGGAATATAATTACTTCCTAATAGTTTAATTCGATGGAACTCATTCTCATTGATAGACACATAACGAACGTAGTCTCCGGCTTGCAATAGTGCAGCTTGTTTCTTAGACATGTCATACATAGTCACAGGTGTGCGTCCAATAATCTGCCAGCCTCCAGGAGAATCTGATGGATATGTACCAGTCTGTTCTCCTGCAATACCTACAGAGCCGGCAGGAATCAAAGTTCTTGGTGAAGACAACCGCGGCGTTGCAATGCGTGGATCCATGCCACCTAAATAGGTAAATCCAGGAATAAAGCCTAGCATATAAACTAAATAATCTGTACCACTATGAATGGATACAACCTCAGCTTCACTTATATGATTGTAAGAGGCTACAAAGCCTAAATCTGGACCAAACTCACCACCATATACGGTAGGTATTTCAACAATCATAACACGTTCAATTACGCTGTCTGTTACAGATTCTTGTAATATAGGATCAAGAATTCTACAAATGTCTGAATACGTATATACCATTGCATCATATTGAACAAGCAATGCACAGTATGTAGGAACTAGTTCAATAATTCCATCTAGCTGTAAGACTTTAATCTGCTCTATAACTTGTCGGATTTGTCGATTAATCTTTGGATCGATTACTTGACCAAAATCAATAGAGATAGCGCAATCCCCTACAGGTGAAATTGTAGGTTTCATATGTACCTCCTGCTATAACTAGAAAGGACCATCACATTCAAGCCGAACGTAATGGTGCTTTCACAGATAATTAATTAACCTAGTAACTTAGCAATGCCTTTTAAAGATGTAACACCAATATAAGATGTTACAAGCACTACAATCCAACCGGTATAATATAAAAGTTTATTGTGTTTGTATGCCCCTACGATTTCAGATTTATGAGTAGCAACGAGCATAACTGCCAACGTAACAGGCAGGATCAAACCATTTACAGAGCCCGCTAAAATCAATAGAGATACTGGTTTGCCAATAAAGATTAAGATACATGTAGAAATAAAGATAAATGCCATAATAGTCAATTTTTCATTTCGTTCTACAACCTTAAACAATGTTTTTAAGAAGGATACTGATGTGTAGGCAGCCCCTACTACAGAGGTCAATGCGGCACAGAAGAACACTATACCGAATAATTTATGACCGATTTCACCAGCGCCGAGAAGAAACGCAGAGCCTGCTGGGTCTTTAGAATCTAGCACAAAGCCCATGGATACTACACCTAAAACGGCTAAGAACAATAACACTCGAACTAATGCATCTACAGACATCCCCATAATTGCTGCACGACGTACATCTTTTAAATGCTCTTGACCTGTAATACCTGCATCAATGAGGCGGTGACCACCAGAAAATGTAATGTAACCACCTACAGTGCCCCCAATAAGTGTAATCGTTGCTAACCAAGGTACATGCTCTGGAATCACAGAATGAGACAAGGCTTCTCCTACTGGTGGATTCGTAGAGAATGCTACGTAGGCGATAAGAACAAGCATAACAGTACCGAGTACTTTAGCCGTATTATCTAAAACACCACCCATCTTCTTAGATGTAAATAGTAAGATACCTAAGATACCGCTAATAGCGGCCGCTGTTGTTGTGTCGATACCAAATATAATATTGAGGCCCATAGAAGCACCACCAATATTACCGATATTAAAGGCCAAGCCACCAAGGGAAATTAAAAATGCCACTATATAACCAAGGCCTGGCAATACCTTATTCGCAATATCTTGACCACGCATTTTGGATACACCAATAATCGTCCACACATTAAGCTGTGCAATAATAGAGAAAATAACGGATACAACGATAGCAAATGCAAAGTCTGCTTTCAACTCATTTGTAAATGCTGCCGTTTGTAACATAAAGCCAGGTCCAATGGAAGACGTGGCCATTAAGAAAGCTGCCCCTAATAGGACAGAGAAACTCGCTTTACCTGTAATTGGTTTCATAGGAACCTCCACATATAATAATTAATCTATGCCATACTTAGTGCTTAAAGCTCATACTTACATGTAATACTTACTTTTAATACTTATATTTGCATTTTCTGTTGGTATTAATTAAGCATTTATTTTAATGTATTTAATAGTTTTATCGGTGCTGAAAATTCGCCACCGTTACACCAGCTTTTGTGAGCCCCTCCCGAATATACCTTGTGAAAGCTATCGCTTCAGGGTTATCACCATGAACACATACGGAGTCGGCCACAATATCAATGGTCTTCCCCGTATTAGTAACAACCTTCCCCTTTGTAACCATCATGAGAACTCGGTCTAAAGCCTCTTGCGGGTCTTTGATGAAAGCACCTTCTTCTGTACGAGGGACCAATGTTCCCTTCTCTGTATAGCCACGATCGGCAAACACTTCCTGTATAACAGGAATACCTCGTCGCTGTGCCTCTTGAGCAATATAGCTACCACTCAATACCATGGCCGAGATATTAGGATTTACCGCTTGTAAACCATCTAAAATTGCATCGGCTAGTACAGGCGTAACACAGGCTGTATTGTAAAAAGCACCATGTAGTTTCATATGCTGTAAAGTAATGTCATAACTATCACAAAAAGCTTGAAGTGCACCTAGTTGGTACATCATATAGGCTTTTGCCTCAGCAGGATTTACTGCCATCGCACGACGACCAAATCCCATCAAATCTGGATAACCAGGATGCGCCCCTACGGCAACGCCTTTTTCTTTACATATGCGGACAGTCGCCTCCATAATAAGAGGATCTCCAGCGTGCCAACCACAAGCAATATTAGCACTTGTTACGTGATTTAATACTTCACTATCCATGCCTAATGTATAGTTACCAAAACTTTCGCCTAAATCACTATTTAAATCTACATAATGAGACATATACAATTACCTCTCCATCTTCATTTATTTTATAAATTCTATAGAATATCGAATTTAATGATACGATTATACTAAATAAATCGATGTGTTAGCAATGATTTTTATCATGTATACAAAATTCTTTTATAACCAAAAAACCACAAGATTTTAATCTTGTGGTTTGTATGTAAACTCAATTTTTTATCTGACTCTACTATATCCGTTCATAAGCTCATAAACCGTATTTTGTATATTGTCTGACTCTGTTATTTCAGAAACGGCACAAATAAAATCGGGATGTGCTTGCCAAACGATATCAGCAGCCGTTAATTTAGTGGTTGTATATGCTTCCTTGCTAAGAATCTCGCCATTAAGCTCAACTACAAAGTGTTTACCAGAACATCCTAATTCATCAAGAACCAAATGAAGTTGCTTACCTACAACATGCTTTGGCTCTCCATTAACAATCAAATCCATAATGACCTCCCATATGAAAAAGCTTATAAAATATCAATATATTCTTCTTGTAAAGCTTTATTCATACTGCGTACAGCACAAAACTTGCCACACATCGAACAGGTTTCACTATGATCTTCCTCCGGTGCTCTACTTTCACGAATAGAACGAGCCCGTTCAGGATCAAGGGCACAAGCATATTGTGTCTCCCAATCGAGGACTTGACGTGCCTTAGCCATAGTGTCATCTATATCTCTTGCATTAGAAATACCACGAGCAATATCTGCAGCATGCGCCGCTATTTTAAAAGCCATAATTCCATCTTTTACATCATCTGCATTTGGTAAGGCTAAATGTTCCGCTGGTGTAACATAGCACAAGAATGACGCTCCATGCATACCCGCTACAGCCCCACCAATGGCAGCTGTAATATGGTCATAACCAGGAGCAATATCTGTTACGAGCGGTCCCAACACATAGAATGGCGCTCCATCACACAAGGACTCTTGTATTTCCATATTCATTTGTATTTGATGTAAAGGTACATGCCCAGGTCCTTCAATCATAGCTTGTACACCATATTGTTTCGCTCGTTTTGCCAATTCACCAAGCCTTACAAGCTCTTCAATTTGGCATACATCAGTTGCATCCGCCAAGCAACCTGGACGACAAGCATCACCTAAAGACAAAGTAACATCATATTCTTTGCAAATCTTTAAGATTTCATCAAAGTATTCATAGAATGGATTTTCATGGCCTGTCATGCTCATCCATGCAAATACCAAACTCCCTCCGCGGCTAACAATATTAAGCATCCGTTTATGATTCTTAATTTGATCTATTGTTTTCCTCGTAATACCACTGTGGATAGTAATAAAATCTACACCATCTTGAGCGTGTAATCGGATAGTGTCCAAGAAATCTTGAGCCGTTAATTCACCCAAATCTTTTTGATGATGAATGACACTATCATAGATAGGCACCGTACCAATCATTACTGGCGATGTCTCGATTAATTTACGTCTGAAAATACGAGTGTCACCATGAGTGGAAAGGTCCATAATCGACTCTGCTCCAAGTCGAATAGCTCGATCAACCTTTTCAATCTCACTATCATAATCAGTAACGTCTTTCGATGTACCTAAATTAACATTGACTTTTGTTCTTAAACGCTTACCAATCCCCTCAGGCGAAATGCTAGTATGCTGCTTGTTACAAGGGATAACAACCTTCCCTGATGCCACTAAGGAGCGTAACACCTCTTCATCCATACGTTCTTTTTCCGCGACTACTTTCATTTCTTTCGTAACTACGCCAGCCACAGCCGATTCCAATTGTGTCATAAACATTTTTACATCCTCCTATATAAAAGACATATATAGTTAGGTATGCAAAAACGGGTATCGAACAAAATGATCGATACCCGTATTAAGTATTAGCGTGCTTCCTACGCGGGCATAATCCCGATCAGGTATAAAGGTCAGGTGCTCGCAGCCCTTTCTCAGCCTATATAATAGGCTCCCTTGCATACTCACTATATAATTATGCTTTTAATATTACTACTTTATTCAGATTTGTCAAATGATTATTCTGACACGTATACATCTGTTATTTATTTCTCAGCCTTATCTTGGTCTTTACTATCATCGGAATCTGCTTTTTCAGAGATTACAATATGCCCATCCTTAACATCTGCAAGCAAGTGTTTTACATCGATATTATCCAAGTAGAAATCTGTTACATTATCTCGGATTTCAGATTCCACAACACGGCGTAATGGACGAGCGCCCATAGTTTTGTCATACCCTTGTTCCATCAACAATTCTTTAGCTGCATCTGTTACATCAAGAGTGATGTCTTTTTTAGCTAAAGTTTTATTCACTTGATCAAGCATCAAATCTACAATTTTTTTCAAATCTTCTTTGCTCAATTGATTGAACTCGATAACTGCGTTGAAACGGTTCAAGAACTCTGGACGGAAGAATGGAGCGATGCGTTCCATTACATCTACTTTATTTTCATCATCATTGTCACTACCATAACCGAAACCTGCATTGGATGTAGCGATGATAACGGTATTTTTAAAGTTTACTGTGTTACCTTGACCATCTGTTAAGCGACCATCATCCAATACTTGAAGAAGTAATGTAATAACTTGAGGATCTGCTTTTTCGATTTCGTCGAATAATACGATGGAATAAGGATTACGACGTACGCGTTCAGTCAATGTGTTAGAGTTATCTTCGTAACCAACATAACCAGCTGTAGCACCAATTAATTTAGATACGGCTGTGCGATCACTGTATTCGGACATATCCAAACGAATGATTGCATCTTTGTTACCGAACATATCTAGAGCTAATTGTTTAGCTAATTCTGTCTTACCAACACCTGTAGGTCCTACGAATAAGAAGCTCCCAATTGGGCGGTTGCCTTCATCAAAGCCTGCGCGGTTACGACGAATTGCTTTAGATACAGCTTCTACTGCTTTATCTTGGCCGATTACATGAGCTTCCAAACGAGATTTCATGTCTTTCAAGCGCTCGATATCGGACGCCCCCATTTGAGATACAGGAATACCAGTCATTCTTTCAACGGCTTCTGCTACATCGTTTACTTGCGCTACCACCTTTTGATTTTCTGTATGGTTATCGAGCTCTGCTTGTAACTTTTGAATACGCATTTTTTCATTAATCGCAGATTCATAGTCTTCTTTTTGAGCATATTCCTCTTGTTTTGCTTTAGCATCAGCAATATCTGCTTCCAATGTTTTAATATCTGTTACAGGATGTTGAGATGCCAAATGAGCTGCTGTTACATCAATTAAATCAATAGCTTTATCTGGCAAGCTACGTTGTGGAATATACTGTACGGAATAATCTACAGCGGCTTTCAACACCGTATCTGGCAATTCAATGTTATGATGCGCTTCGTACAATGGACGAATGCCTTGTAAGATTTTGAAAGTATCTTCTGCAGATGGTGCATTGACCTTAACTTCATTGAAACGGCGAGCAAGAGCTGCGTTTTTCATGATTGTGTTACGGTATTCATCTTGTGTTGTAGCACCGATAACTGTCATTTCACCACGGGACAAAGCAGGCTTCAAGATATCTGCCAAGCCTTTAGATCCTTGACCATCACCTGTGGACCCAGCGCCCAAAATTTGGTGAATTTCATCGAAGAACAAGATAATATTGCCTGCGGCTTTTACCTCTTTAATAAGGTTTTGAATGTTTTCTTCGAAGGAACCACGATATTGAGTACCAGCTTCCAATCCGGAAATATCGATGGAAATGATTTCTTTATTTTTAATAGCTGCTGGAACGTCACCATTTACAATAGCTTGTGCCAAACCTTCTACTACTGCAGTTTTACCAACACCAGCATCACCTACAAGTACAGGATTATTTTTAGTACGACGTGCTAAGATTTCTGCTGTTTCTTGGATTTCTTTATTTCGACCAATTACAGGATCAAGTTTACCATCACGAGCTTGTTGAGTTAAGTTTGTCCCCAAACGAGCAAGGATGCCATCTTGTTTTATTTTACCTTGTTGCGCAGCTTGAGCAGCTTGCATTTCCTCATTAGATGGTAATCGACCAGTTTGACGATAAAACGCAAATTCTTCTGGAGTTACTTCGCGACCATTAATCTTATAACTACGTCGTTCTGTGGAATACCCCCCCATATTACCCATCAATTGATTAAACAAATCATTCATGCTAGAAAATTCATTACCAAAGTTGTTAAAGTTGTTGTTCATATATTTTACCCCCTCATGCATCATAGAGTTTAACTATTTGACTAATATTATTCTTACTGGGTTTATTTACCCTATGACATTATAATAACCCTTAAAAGTCAAAAAGTCAATAAGTCAAAAGATAAATTTTTAAAATATTTCTGACTTTATATTCTAACAACAAAAAAGTTTGTAATACAATGTAATCTTTTTACATTATATTACAAACTTAATCAATCCTACTAAATTTAATAATTATCTAATCGTTTCTTCTTAGAACGTTTCCGTTTTTTATGTTTAACTCGTATTTCGTCCCTAAGAATAGCATAACGTAATAAATTTCTTATAAAATTTTGCACATCTGTATTACCCCATTCTAACAATCTAGAATTATCTATTGTTCCAAGATTTACTTTATCATTTTGAATTAAGTCTGGTGCTTTCTCTTGTATATAATCAATAACAACTTTATGGCTCATAGATCCACCTCTACCAAAGGATAATGCTCCATTATGTGTAACTGTTATCATATTTGTAGCGGAATCATATTCACAAAATTTATCCATGTTTAATTGTAAAGAATGATGTCCTTTTTTCTTATTTGTTATGGATATATTCAATTGTGTATTATAATCCCCAATCATACTAAGCCCACAAATTATATCTTTTCCTTTATTATCTTTTGCGATGAACAAACGAGTCAACTCTTGATAGTTATAACCAGCACTATTACCAAATCGAGTCCGTTTTATACCAAAATCCTCTGATACGCCTATTCTCATCAAATCTTCAATACTAATAAAAGACTTAAGTAGAATTAAATTCAAAAAATTAAGTACAAATGATTTTATATCATTTGGAGTAAAATCACCTATATAATGCTCTTTTACAAATGCACGTTGAATATTTTTGGATTTGATATCAAGATAGCTATATGGTTTTACTTGCAATAATTTAGTATACTCTACTTTATTGTTTAAAAGCTCTATATATGAAGGGATACCATCAAGCTCTATTGCTAATCCATCATTATATTTATACATCATAATCTGGCGTCCATTAATTAACATACAGTAATTAGCACCTAGAATTTTCTGATACCTTTCTGACTGCTCACGTACTATATAACAGGACACATCCACTTCAGGCGCCTTACATTCAATCACTAAAAGCGCGTCTTTTTTCTTGTCATCCCGATAAACAACGATATCCGCTCTACCTCGTGCTCCTCGTTTAACATGAGCCATAGACTCTTCAACGCTAATCCTCTCAAGTGGCACTCCTAGGTCGCTCTGTAAAAAATGAATTGTTTTTTGCCGTACCACCTCTTCTGGTGTGCATTGGACAAATATATTTCGTATAGGATCAGCAAAGGATGTTCCTCCCGGTTTATATTTCTGTAATCTGATACTTTTAAATATCTTTTCTATATTCTCCACAATATAAATCCCCTTATAACAGCTGTTCGAAATTCATCATTTTTTCATTTTCAATATTATATCACACATAAATATTAGTTGTCTTATAAAGGGACACTACAGCTAAAACAAAAAAGGTTCCGTATTTCAGTTGAGGCTTATCGGCCATCAACTTCCTACGGAACCTTTTTCCTTGACGACATCGGATAACACTACAAGAATGTTACAGCGAAATCATCGTTTCAATTACTATATTTAGTTATTAACCTTTAGTTGCTAATAAACTATTAACCATAGCTTTTAACGATTCGATTTCAGCTTGTTGTTTATCCAATACTTCTTTCTGTCTGCTGTTCTCTTGTTTCAAAGAGGTCATTTCATCCTGCATCACATAAATGGAGCTGATTGGACCGCCTTTGTAGCGTTCTGGTACAGCTTTTTTAGCATCGCTGTTACCAAACTTGTGAGTATAGCCGGCATTGATCATATTATGACGTCCACCTACAGAAACACCCACGTTGAACATTGTATCTTCATTAGTATAATGAGCAAGACCTAATGCTGCTGCACTCTTACCACGATAGTTACCATATCCAGCCATCACTTGAGTTGGTTCTAATGGATCATATTGAATTGGTTTCAACGCTGACATAGCCGCCGCATGAGCGCCTACTCGTTGTGTTTCGGATTCAACATTAGCAATTGCATTAGCAAGCTGAGCATTAGATTTTTTCAATTGACCAAGGTTAACTGCATCTGTATCTGCTGTACCAGCTGCAACGCCCTTGATTTGATTGTTGCCATTATTCAAACCTTCAGTAGTTAAAGACACTGTACTAGCATTTGGATTTTGCGGATTAGCAGGTGTGATAGTCACGCCAGAGCCATTTACAACAGAAGTATTTCCTGCTGCATCTTTGCTCTTAATAGTGTCGCCTTTCATAACAGTGGATGCACCATTATCGTCCTTCACTTCTACACTGGACAAACCATTTAAATCTTTAGCTAATTGTACTTGCAACTTGCCGTCTTTTGCATTAACGCCGATATTGTTATCAGTCAATTTCGCTGCATCAGCACCACCAACGATTTCAAGTTTTTGATTCAATGTTTTATCGATAACAGTATTTCCGTTATCACCAGCGAAATGCAAGCCGTCGTTCATAGTCGCTACGGTTTCTTTTACAGGATTGCCGTTAGCGTCTTTCGTTTCATAAACAATACGATCTTTACCAGCACCAGTACCTGTCAAGCCGTCAGCACCTTTAGCCGCCGTAATAGATGCATTCGCACCGTCTTTACCACGTACGCCCATAGTACCGTCAGCACCGTTCAATACAACACCTGGTTTATCGTTTGCTACATCGCCTACGGATACACTTTCAAGACCTGTCATGTTTTTATTCAAGGAATACGTGAAAGTTGTACCTGTTTGGTTAATAGTGAGATTATCACCGGCACGGAATTCTACTTCCGTTTTGTCCCCCACTTTAGTGGCTGTGTTATTACCTGTTGCTTGGCCTGTACCTGTAGCACTGCTCTTCGCCATCCAGCCGAAGTCCGCTACCTTATCTTCTACGGCCATCACACGAGTATCTACCGCTTGGATTTGGTCTTCTGTCGCTGCTTGACCGCTTACAGGAGCCTGTCCACGAGTCCAAGTCTTATTGGATAAACCGTTCACAGTACCTTTGTTGTCCTTATTAACAGTTACATCGCCCGCTTTGAGGTCTTTACCTTCTACAGTACCTTCGGATGTAATATTGCCTTTAGTCTTGATGCTACCATCAGTTCCGTCAAGAACAATATTACCATTACCCAAGTCAACTTTATCAGCCAATTTGATATCGTAATTTGTATGACCGTCAGCAGGATCTACAGTTTCTTCTAGTACCAAATTCGGAGTTTCTGTATCTTTTTTATTAACAGATACTGTCGTTTTGGATGCCGCTGCCGCTTTTTTCACATCACCGATGTTTGCCGCATTCGTATCAACATCACCACCACTCGCTACATTGGAGATGACTTTGCCACCATTACTTAAGCCTTCATCAGTAAGAGAGATTTCATTCGCACCTGGATTAATGGTCATGCCTTTAGGACCATACTTCGTAGTATTAGTACCATCTGTCACAGTCGTGCCCTCACCACTAATAGTGGATACAGCATTACCATTTTTGAATTGTGCACTAGTCAAGTCATTCAATTCTTTAGCTAACTGTATATGCAACTTACCGTCTTTCGCATTGACACCGATATTCTTTTCAGACAATTTCGTTGCATCAGCACCGCCAACAATTTCGAGTTTCTCATTTAATGTTTTGTCGATAACAGTATTTCCGTTATCACCAGCGAAATGCAAGCCGTCGTTCATAGTCGCTACGGTTTCTTTTACAGGATTGCCGTTAGCGTCTTTCGTTTCATAAACAATACGATCTTTACCAGCACCAGTACCTGTCAAGCCGTCAGCACCTTTAGCCGCCGTAATAGATGCATTCGCACCGTCTTTACCACGTACGCCCATAGTACCGTCAGCACCGTTCAATACAACACCTGGTTTATCGTTTGCTACATCGCCTACGGATACACTTTCAAGACCTGTCATGTTTTTATTCAAGGAATACGTGAAAGTTGTACCTGTTTGGTTAATAGTGAGATTATCACCGGCACGGAATTCTACTTCCGTTTTGTCCCCCACTTTAGTGGCTGTGTTATTACCTGTTGCTTGGCCTGTACCTGTAGCACTGCTCTTCGCCATCCAGCCGAAGTCCGCTACCTTATCTTCTACGGCCATCACACGAGTATCTACCGCTTGGATTTGGTCTTCTGTCGCTGCTTGACCGCTTACAGGAGCCTGTCCACGAGTCCAAGTCTTATTGGATAAACCGTTCACAGTACCTTTGTTGTCCTTATTAACAGTTACATCGCCCGCTTTGAGGTCTTTACCTTCTACAGTACCTTCGGATGTAATATTGCCTTTAGTCTTAACAGTACCATCTGCACCATCAAGCACAACATTATCATTTCCTAAGTTAACTTTATTTGCCAACTTGATGTCGTAATTCGTATGACCATCAGCAGGATCTACAGTTTCTTCTAGTACCAAGTTCGGAGTTTCTGTATCTTTCTTATTAACAGATACTGTCGTTTTGGATGCTGCTGTCGCTTTCTTCACATCACCGATGTTTGCCGCATTCGTATCAACATCACCGCCACTCGCTACATTGGAGATGACCTTACCACCATTGTTTAAGCCTTTATCGGTAAGAGAGATTTCATTCGCACCTGGATTAATGGTCATGCCTTTAGGACCGTATTGAGTTGTATTCGTACCGTCTGTCACAGTCGTGCCTGCACCATTGATTGTGGATACTGCATTGTCGTTTTTGAATTGAGCGCTAGTCAAGTCATTCAATTCTTTAGACAATTGTACGTGCAACTTACCGTCTTTTGCATTAACACCGATATTGTTATCGGACAATTTCGCTGCGTCAGCACCACCAACAACTTCTAACTTTTGATTCAATGTCTTATTAATAACTTCAGGATTATTATCGCCACCGAATTGCAAACCGTCTTTTAATGTTGCTACCTGTTCTTCAGTACCAGCTGCATTAGTATAAACGATGCGATCCGCTTGGTCTGTTTTACCTACATGAGCGTCCCCTTTTCCAGTCTTAATAGTTGCCTTTGCACCATCCGGATTCGTGAGACCTAAACTAGTCATATCAGAAATCTCTTTATTTAAGGAGAATGTAATATCTCTACCAGTTTGATTTACATTTAGGTTATTACCTGCTTTAAAAGTCACTGTATCAGAACCTGTTACAGTACTAGTTGAATCACCGGAATGAGTTCCACCACCAGCAGCAGTAGCGACATTCCATGTTGCTAAGGTCTTAACCTTTTGTTCGCCTTCCGGTGTAAGGTTATCTAGCTTATTCGTTGCGGCGTTATTGATTTTAGCCTTTGTATCATCATTGATATCAACAGTTACTACTCCATCCGCAGCAGTAGTAGCAGTCGTCATAGTACCGTTTTTAAAGTTCAAACCTTTCTTTAATGTAACGGTCTTATCTGCACCATCATTATCCTTATAGGTCAACTTAGTAGACTCAGCTACTTTAGTTGGATCGATACCAACTTTGTAAGTTGCTGTATCTTTGTCCGCAGTAAGCTCAGGTGTCACTGTAATTGGACCATTAGGATCCGCTGCTGCCATTGTAACCGCTTTAACAGCTTCTTGTTTAACTGCTTTTTCTGTCACAGTTACTGTTACATCTTTACCAGATGCAGTCGTTTTAGCAAGACCAGCACCTTTAATATTTAAAGTACTATTAGCAAGATTAACATCACCTGTACCAGTATCTCCAGCTACTTTCAAATTCACACTCTTTAACTGTGCCACATTTACAGCATCTGTATCAGCTGTACCAGCAGCCACACCTGTGATTTGACGTGTATTAGTCTCATTACCTACAGCAAAGGCACCTAAAGTAGATGTCAATGCTTTACCGGATAAAGATCCATATTTATCGGTTCTAGAGTCATTTACATTATAGCCTGCTACACCGCTAGCTGTGCTTGCTTTAGACTGTGAACCTACAGCTACACCATTCGCTACAGTAACAGTTGCACCGGTACCTAAAGCAGTCCCTTTAGTAGCAGCAGTTGTTGTAGAAGCATCTGGACCTATAGCCATAGAATCAGTCGCTTCTGCACCTTTATTAGATTTATTCCCAGCCAAATCAGATTTAATAGAAATATATTTAGATAAAGTCTTCTCAGCTATAGCATATAACTGAGAGCCATTCACCGCATCTGTAGAAGTTGCACTAACAATACCAGGCGCTATATTTTTAAGCTGACGTTCATAACCAGGAGCACCGAATGATACAACGTCACCAGGCAACACATTTTCACCACCGGCCCAGTTAACTATCTCTCCATTACTCATAGTATAGCTTGTTTGTGCCACACCCGCTGCATCAGTATTAGCACCACCGCCAATAGCAATAGAGTTATCCCGATTAGCTTTTGCACCGGCACCGATAGCGATAGCATTAACTACATTACCAGCCTTACCATCTAGGCGAGTAGCGGAATCCGCCCCCATGCCGAGAGAAAGGCCCAAGTCACCAGCTTTAGTTTTCATCCCAATGGCAGTCCCTGCATGACTAGCTGTAGCAGTTATATATTGAGGCAGTTGGATATTTGCCAAATCTATAGATGCCTGTCTCAATGTCCCTGTTTTCGCTTGTCCAGTATTAATATCTGTATAGGTTACAGTTCTAGAGAATGCGACCTCTACGTCATCACCACCGACTACAATAGAGGAATCCCCACTAGCTACAGTATTACCACCAATAGCAATAGATTGAGAACCTGTCGCCTTAGCACCACTATCATCGGAGGCACCACCGATAGCAATCGCCTGATCTTCTGTCGCTCGAGAATGTCCACCGATAGAAACACTATTATTACCACTAGCAATAACACCAGAACCAATACCGATTGCTCTATATCCATCAACTGAAGATACCCTAAATTGGCTGCTTGTCCCAATAACAATGCTGGATTGATTACTAGTAGTTGCATATTGACCGATTTTAATAGAGCCTTTGTCTGTTAATTCCGACGGCAAGGTCGCCCCCATAACATGAGCTGCACTACCAGTTACCGCTAACACCGCAAAGACACTTGTCAGTACAGCTTTCTTAGCACTGTAATTATTAGCAATCTCAGATACAACTACATAACACTCTTTGCTTTTACTCCAAATCACCTTGAAAATCTTATTCATTAAATACTCCTATTGTAACAACTAAAACCTAACTATCCATTTATAAAACTTCATACTTACCTATGAAAGCTTATAATTAACCGTAATATCTATATTATATAAAATTCTCAATATAACAATCAAGCAAACTTCATTTTTTACTCATGCGTTCTCATCATATGAGAACGCTTTATTTACAACATTATTTTAGACATTTTTATATTTTTACTATTTTAAAAGTACATTTTTTTACTCATTCATGTGCTATTTTATGAAAATTTATTCATTTTTAAAGGTAATTTATCTTTTTACATTTTTTTTACGAGTAACTATGCAAAAAACGCAACAAAAAGCGGATAGTTCAAATCGAACTATCCGCTTTTTTCTTTGGTGATCCAGGAGGGATTCGAACCCCCGACCCACGGCTTAGAAGGCC
>OGIU01000699.1_pt1 | contig 18621 bp, 9 predicted proteins | sample 1571791 | NCBI WGS metagenome assembly OGIU01 (sample SAMEA2582104, study PRJEB24529) | metagenome | biome: Human gut stool | place: China | collected 2011
AGATTCTGCACCAGAGTACTGATATCCACAGAAATCTGTTCTCCAGAAATATTATGCACACACTGACTCACATAATTGTTTAAAACAACATTCCGTTTTTCTGCCGAATCATACGATGTGCGGTCCTGTCTGATCAGAATTTCCATCTCTTTTGCCAGTGTAATCTCTTTCTTTCCGCTTGCCGCTTCGTATTTTTCAAGGGTATCTGCCAAATCACGGAGATTTCCGATATACGCACAGGTAAAAGCCACGCTTTCTCCTTTTTCCGCTGCCATATCCAGTGCATCATTCCAGTCAGCACCGCGAAGACGCATCATTCCATGTTCTCCCGCCTCGTAGAAAGCGCACAGATTCTGCAAAAGCAGATGTTCTAAAACCGTGCCCTCGTAAATATTGCCATTTACATCTTTCTGGCGCATCCCATATGCCGGTGTCCACTCTGCGTCCCCGGCAGTTCCACGCTTTGCCTGCGGATCCTTAAAATACGCCACTTTCTGATCCAGAATATCCAGATCTCCCGTCTGGTTCAGATACAATTTTGTGGTAACAAACGGCCAGTACGCATGATCCATCCAGACTCTTGTAATATTGTTGCGGTCTGCAACAAATTCTCCCGGCTTATCCCCGATAATTGTCGCATTGGTCCCGTCAAAACGGACACCCGCAAAGCTGTTTAAAATCATGGAGCGAACTTCCTTCGGGTCGAGAATCAGAAGGGAGAGACAATCCTGCCACAGATCACGCCAGCCCCTGCCGCCTCTGCCATAATCATGGTACGGCAAAAACGAACATCCGTAGATTCTGCGAAGAACCGGCTGGAAACAGATCCATTTCAGATAACTGTCTTCTTTGGGGTTTCCGGTTTCAAAGGAAATATTGACCAGCCCATTCCAGTAATTTTTTGCCTGTTCAAAGGCAGCATCTGCCTGTTTGGTCGTGCAAAACATTTCTGCTGCCTGTTCTGCCAGCTTTGGATCCTCTGTCATGCCACCAAGCAGAATATAATCGACATGTGCTCCTGCTGCAAGGGTAATCTCTGGAAATGCCATCGCCCCCATTGCTTCTTTTCCATCCACGGTACAACCGGCCGGACAGCCTTTTTCTTTATTTTTAAGCGCATCCGGTGCCAGAAATGTTCCGGTTTCTCCAATAAACGATTCCACCGTTGGGAAGAACGATTCCGGTTTTGTTCCATCTCCCTGACTGCCCATCTCAAAATAAATCATATGATTTTTCTGATGTCCGCGTTCATCAAATGACAATACCGGTTTACAGATCACGCCGCGTCCGGTAGTACGGATCCGGTGAAGCAGGGAAGTTACATGGCGGTGATCGCGCAGATTATCCGCGCTTCTGCCGTAAATTGGGATAGCAGAAGTCACGCGCACACACATATCCATATCCGATTTATTGGTAACGCGCACCTGCATCAGTTCTGCCGGTACTCCAAGCGGAGCAAAGATCCGCACGGCTGCCTCGATTTTCTGTTCTTTTAATTCCCGCTTCGTCTCCTGCCACATAAATCCGGCATCGAATGTCACTTCCTCCTCTTTTCCAAGGAAATGTGCATATTCTGCCTGCGCCGAAACTCCGGTCAGTGACACATGTTCCTTCCGGTTGATTGTACACCAGACATTGCGGGTACTTCTGTTATTGTGCAGATTTTCGATGCTCACCGGTTCCAGCAGAAAATGGTTCTGATCCAGCTTACAATCGCCGCCGAAGGTCTGCGTCACGCTGCTTTTGATTCCCTCTTCATTTGCCACCGGAAAATTGAGCTGTGTTTTTTCAACCATATGACGGATTTGAAATTCTCCGTTTTTTCCTGTAAACTGCATATCGTTTTTCATAACTTCTCCCTTCTATGCCATCACAAGGCGTACCTTCGTCTGATCGGTCATTTTTTCTACCGGAATGTAGTTGTCTTCCATCTTTTCCTCATTCACGTACAACGCTTTGCATCCACTCTGTACATGCTCTGGATTTTCTACCACAATATGAAGATGTTTTCCCCGGAAATCCTTCTCAATGGTAAACTGATCCCAGTCCGCCGGAATGGATGGTGCAATACGAAGTCCTCCAAAGTCCGGACGCATGCCAAGGATTCCTTCCACACATCCTACCATTACAGTGGAAGCAGTTCCGGTCAGCCAGTGCACATGGGAACGACCAAAATGCGGGCTGTCTTTTCCTTCCGTAAACTGTCCATAACAGTATGGCTCCAGTTTCCGGATCTCAGCACGATCGTTCTGTGCAGACGGTGCATTTTCCATAAAATAGGTAAATGCCTGATCCCCATGCCCCAGCAATGCTTCTGCCAGAATCAGCCATCCCTGCGACTGGGAAAAGATACCGGCATTTTCTTTTGTACCGGGATTGTAAATCACAGCCAGTGCTCCGTCAAATGCATGCAGATGATATGGTGGATCCATCAGAATCGCTCCATACTCTGTGTTTAACCGCTTTCTTACATTTTCCATGGAAAGTTCTGCCTGCTGCTTTGTTGCCAGTCCACTGATCACAGCCCAGCTCTGTGGATTCAGCCACATATTTGCTTCCGGATCCGTGCGTTTTCCAATCACCTCTCCGGCTTCCGTAAATCCACGGATAAAACGATCCTCATTCCAGCAGAGATTGTTAATTAATGTTCCAAGTTTTTTCTGTTCTTCTTCCAGATAATCCATATATGCCTGATCTTCTTTGTATGCGGCAAACTGTTTTAAAATCGTCATTGCATAATAAAACTGCAGTGCAACAAACGAGGACTCTCCATTTTTGCCCAGACGCAGACAGTCATTCCAGTCCGCATAAAGTCCTGCCGGAAGTCCGTGCGGTCCCAGATGATTCACAGAAAACGCAAGTGCTCTCTTCAAGTGCTCGTATACAGTGGCTTCATCTTTATTGGCAAACGGAATCACTTCATCGATAAATGCCAGATTTCCGGACTCCGCAATATATTTATATACCGTTGGAAACAGCCACAGAGCATCATCCGCACGATATGCCGGATGCCCGGTTTCCTGTACATAGGAAGCATCATCCGGCGTATCCTCATGTCCGGCATTGTGTGTAAATTTGACAAGCGGAAGTCCTCCTCCGTTATCCACCTGTGCCGAAAGCATAAACCGGATCTTTTCGAGTGCCATCTCCGGTGCAAGATGAATCACACCCTGAATATCCTGCACGGTATCGCGGTATCCGTAACCGTTTCGCAGACCACAGTAGAAAAACGATGCCGCACGTGACCAGATGAATGTCATAAAACAGTTGTATGCGTTCCAGGTATTGATCATGGTATCAAATTCCCTGCTTGGTGTATGTACCTGAAAATGTTCCAGTTTTTCATGCCAGTAGCCCGTCAGTTCTTTCAGTTCCGTCTCACACTGTGCTGCCACATCTGCATAGCGGTTACAGATTGCTTCTGCTTCCTCATGTTCTTTCATTCCGACAAGAAATGCAATTTCCTTTGTTTCTCCCGGTTTCAGAAGCATCTGAGCTGCCAGTGCTCCGCACCCGTTTTCGTTGTAGCACATTTCCCCGGATAATTTTCCGTTTTCCACCCCCACCGGATTATGATATCCGTGATAGCGTCCAAGAAACGATTCTTTATCTCCACAGTAACTGTCCACCGGTGCACCGGTCAGTGCAAAGAAACGGGAGATTGCAAGCTTGTTATCCACTTCCTCTCCTTCTTTCACCCAGTCCAGATTACCGTGAATAATATGCCGGATACGGTTTGTCTCAAATACCGTACTCGTGATGAACTGAGAATACTGCAGATTTACCTGATCCTGTTCATAATTATTGTTGTTGGTAAATTCCGCATAACCGGTGATGGTCAGGTTTTTTTCACACGCTGACGCATTGGTCACTTTCAGATGCCAGACCTCATATGTCTGATTCAACGGCACATAATAACATACTTCAGAATGGATTCCACTGTAATCTGCAAGCATCTTTGTGTATGCTGTTCCATGATGACACTCACTTTTATAACTTTCCAGATCTTTTCCTACCGGCTGCCAGGATGCAGACCAGTAGTCTTTGCTCTCATTATCCCGCAGATAAATATAGCGTCCCGGCTGATCAAACTGGTTAAAAATATAACGCAGGATTCTTCCGTTTGCACCAGATCTGGCAAAACTGTATCCTCCTGCATTATTTGAAATCAGCGCACCATACTCCGGTGACCCCAGATAATTCGCCCACGGCGCCGGTGTATCCGGGCGTGTGATTACATACTCTCTTTTCTCATCATCAAAATATCCAAAATTCATGTGAAACCTCCAACCTTTCAATTTTCAAGCCTTTTACCCTATTGTAACGGATTCACAAATTTATGAATATCAGAATCACAGGATTTATACCAGATTCATGACATAAAAAGAGTGCCGGAATTTTCCGACACTCTGTGTTTCTTTTAAATATGAAAATACCCGATTCCTTTTACCAGTTTATCGGAAATCTCCCGCAGCTGCTCGGCACTTACATATACCTGCTGGAACGTTTCTACAACTTCCTGTGTTCCATCGTAGGTTTTTTTCGTGCTTTCCACATTTTCTTCCGCAATTCCGGACAATTCCCCAACTGCCTGAACAACTTCATTTCTGGAATCTTCCAGTCTCTGGGTACTTGCTTTGATCTGTTTGATGCTCTGCATGGAACTGTTAATTTCGCCCAGCACTTCTTTTACAATATTCTGCGTCTCTGCCATGCTCTCACTCTGGCTGGTAATAATCTGCTGCATACTCTGCATACTTTCCACAGCAAGGGAAGAATCCCTGATCAGCGTTGACGCTATCTGCTCAATTTCCTGGCTCGACTGATCCGATTGCTCTGCAAGTTTTTTAATCTGTCCTGCCACCACAGCAAATCCGCGGCCGCTTTCTCCCGCCCGGGCAGCTTCAATAGAGGCATTCAGGCTCAACAGATTGGTTTCCTCTGCAATGGAGGAAATGATGGTTGTGGCCTGCTGGATCTTCTGTACAGAATCGTTTGTCCGGTTGGTCTGCTGCTGCACCTGTGCCAGCATCTGCTCCACCTGTTCATTGATCCCACAGAGTTTTTCCAGCGTTGCGGAAGCATTTTCGCTGGAGGAATGCATAAATGTGGCATTTTGATCCAGATTTTGTACCTCTGCTGTAGTTTCCGTGATATTCTCGCCCATAATTTTCATATGATCCGAAGTATTTCTCGAATTTTTCGCCTGCTCACTGGAATTATCCACTACAAGGCTGACCGCCTGCTGTACCTGTGACATTGTACCATTGGTATTGTCCGCCGCCGTACCCAGAATCTGTGACGTTGAAAGCAGCTGTGTGGCATTTGCCGAGATATCCCGGATAACAGATTTCATGGCATCCCTCAGCGTCATGGTTCCACGGGACAGATCCCCGATCTCATCCTTTCGTTTCAGAAGTTTTTCATCTACCCACACATTTAAATCACCATCTGCAAGTTTTCCTACAACAGCAACACTGTTTTTGATATTTTTACTGATAGAGGCTGCCATGCGCATTGCCACAACGATACATAAAAACATCACTGCAAGCATGGCAGACATAATCATCCCAAGAATTTTATTCACCACGGCATCTTTTTTCGCCTTGTTGGTACCGACAAAGACCATGCCTACGACTTCATCCGAACTTCCATTCTGGTATACCGGAGTAAAATATCCATAGTTGCGCGTCCCATCCAGTGAAACGTTTTTACTAAAATACGACTTTTTCCCTTTGAGAACCTGGCTGACCACACGCTCCCCCGCTTTGGAGCCGAGAATACGATCGCCGTTTTTATCCAGTGCCGAGGTCATGATTCTTTGATCTCCGTAAAAAAAGGTCACATCCATTCCGGTATTTTCTTTGATCCGGTCCACCAGATTTTCCGATTTGGATATGTTGTAGCTTCCCTTCCAGATATCGCCATTGGTACTTTCCAGATAATCCCCGGTATTCTGGTCATAGGCGGCAAGGGTGGCTGCCGCGGTACCTTTTAATGCATCCTGTACCTCATCCATCAGGGAGCTTTTAACCATCGTAAGCATAAAAAGCAGGGTAATTACCCCTAATACCAGCACCGGTCCTATGCTGGTTGCAAGAATTTTCTTTCGTATACTCATATATGCCCCCTATTCTACCACTTCAACGGTTTTAAAATACCAGTTGATTCCACCTGTAATTGTGGCATCATCCAGCGTCTTTCCTTCTTCACCAACTGTTTCTCCGGTATTTGTTTCAATCACACCGTCAAACACACCGTTTTTTCCGGATAAAATATCTTCTTTTGCAGTATCCACAGCCTCCTGTGTTCCATCTGTGCAAAAATCAGCAAGTGACGTAATCCCTACCAGATTTTCATTCATACCGCCATAATAATTGCTTCCATCCCAGGTACCGTCAATCACGCTCTGCACCGCTGCTGTATAATAAGCACCCCAGTTCCAGATCACGCTGCACAGGCAGGCATCCGGAGCATTTTTGCTCATATCAGAATTGTACCCGATACCATACACCCCTTTTTCCTGTGCCATTGTCTGTGGATATTCTGTATCACAGTGCTGCGTGACCACATCACAGCCCATATTTAACAGGGTTTCTGCTGCTGCCTTCTCCGCATCCGGGTCAAACCAGCTGTTTGTGACTTTTACATAGACTTTTGCTTCCGGATTCACGGAATACACCCCAAGTGCAAAGGCATCAATGCCTCCGGTGACTTCGGAATTGGAGGAATCCATCGCCGCCACGTAGCCCAGCTTATTGGTTTTGGTATTCATTCCCGCTACGATTCCGCTTAAATATCTTGCCTGATAGATTCGCCCGAAATAGTTTACAAAATTCTTTCCGTTGCTTTTGTATCCTGTTCCATGTGCAAAATATATATCCGGATATTTTTCCGCCATCTCCTCCGTGGCATCCATATATCCCCAGCTGGTGCTAAAAATAATATTGCATCCGTCATCCACACACTCCTGAATCGCTTTTTCGGTTGCCTCTTTATCCGAATCATCAACATTTATTTTTCTGTCAATCTGTTCATCTGATAATCCAAGATTCTGCTGCATTGCCTGAATGCCGAGATCATGTGTATAGGTATATCCACTGCCTTCTGCCGGATCCGATAAGTGCAAAACCCCTACCTTGATCTTGTCCTTTGAAATCCCTCCGCTTTCAGTTCCCGTTGTTTTGGTGGAAGCCTCCTGTGTACTTCCCTCATTTGTTGCATAATCATCGACCTGTCCGGCTGCCCCGCATCCTGCAAGCAAGATACCGGTAAGTGCCATGGCAAGCAGTCTTCGCCCTTTCCATTTCATAGCGTTCCTCCTTCGCACATTATATCCATTTTCTCCCCTGTAACCTCATAATATTTATTATATCCAATTCACCCCCATTCTTCCAGTAAAATTTTAAAAACACCGTGCCCGTTCCCGTGTTCCCGGCACAATAAAAAGTGGGAACCGAAACATACGGTTCCCACTAAAGGAGGAGTTAAAATATTTTTATGATAATTTCCAGATTTCTTTGTTGTACTGGTCGATGGTTCTGTCAGAGGAGAAGAATCCAGCCTTGCTGATGTTGATCAGCGCTTTCTTTGCCCAATCCTTACGATCGGTATATGCTGCATATGCTTTCTCTCTGGTTGCAATGTAATCCTCGAAATCCGGGAATGTCATAAACCAGTCTTTGTTTAACAACTCATTGTACAGACGCTCTAAGTTCTCACTGCATCCTACAGACTTTACAGTGTCACTTACAATAAAGTCAACGGCTCTCTTTAACTCAGAATCTTTCTCATAATAGCTTCTGGAGTTGTAATCGCCTCTGTCATAACGGTCGATAACGGTCTGTGAATCCTCACCAAAGGTAAAGATGTTCTCGTTTCCAACAAGCTCTGCGATCTCTACGTTTGCACCGTCCATGGTTCCAAGTGTCAGTGCACCGTTTAACATAAACTTCATGTTACCGGTTCCGGATGCTTCCTTGGATGCAAGGGAAATCTGCTCGGAGATATCACATGCAGGAATCATCTTCTCAGCCATGGTTACGTTGTAGTTTTCTACCATAAATACCTTTAAGTATGGGCTGACTTCCGGATCATTGTTGATGATCTGCTGTAAGCAGAGAATCAGATGGATGATATCCTTTGCGATAATGTAAGCCGGTGCTGCCTTTGCTCCGAAGAATACGGTGATCGGAGTTGCAGGCTTCTTGCCTTCCTTGATCTCGAAATACTTGTGGATGACATAGAGTGCATTCATCTGCTGTCTCTTGTACTCATGCAGTCTCTTTACCTGAATATCATAGATGGAATTCTCATCAATCTCAAATCCCTGTTTCATCTTCAGATAATTCTTCAGATCTGCTTTCTTGCCAGCCTTTACTGCAAGGAGACGATCCAGTACCGCATCATCATTGACGAAATTGCCAAGTTTCTCTAACTCGTTGGCATCCTTCTTCCAGCCCTCACCGATTAAGTCTGTGATCATTGCGGAAAGCTCCGGATTGCAGGACATGAGCCAGCGACGGAAGGTAATACCGTTGGTCTTATTGTTGAACTTCTCCGGATAAAGCTTGTAGAAGTTATTTAACTCACTGTTCTTTAAGATTTCTGTGTGCAGGTATGCAACACCGTTGACACTGTATCCATAATGGATATCCATGTGTGCCATGTGTACCAGTCCGTCCTTGATGATGTAGGTGCTCTCATCGGAAACTTTTGCACGTACACGGTTGTCCAGCTCGCGGATAATTGGCATAAGCTGTGGAACTGCCTTATCCAGGAAACCGATTGGCCATTTCTCAAGTGCCTCTGCAAGAATCGTATGGTTGGTGTATGCACATACCTTAGATACGATGGAAACTGCCTCATCCATCAGGATGCCTCTCTCCTGTAACAGACGGATCAGCTCCGGAATTACCATGGATGGATGGGTATCATTGATCTGAACGGTTGCATAATCTGCCAGGTCATGTAAGTTTGATCCCTTCTCTACTGCCTCGTCAAGAATCAGTCTTGCAGCGTTGCTTACCATGAAATACTGCTGGTAAACACGAAGGAGACGTCCCTTGTCATCCGAATCATCCGGATATAAGAACAGTGTCAGGTTCTTTGCAATGTCATCTTTGTTGAAATCGATCGTATCTCCGACAATGCTCTCATCAACAGTCTCGATATCGAACAGACGCAGCTTTGTAGTACGGTTGTTATAACCAACGACATCAATGTTATATAATCTGGACTGTACGGTAAATCCACCGAACTGTACCGGATAAGTGACATCGGTCTTTGTCAGCCAGCTATCTGGTGTAATCCATGGGTTTGGAGTCTCTTTCTGTAAGTTGTGGTCAAATACCTGTTTGAACAATCCGTAGTGATAATTTAATCCAACGCCATCACCGTTTAATCCAAGTGTTGCAATAGAATCTACGAAGCAGGCTGCCAGACGTCCAAGTCCACCATTTCCGAGTGAAGGCTCAAGCTCGATTTCCTCGATCTCTCCGATGTTCTTTCCAGATGCCTCAAGTTCAGATTTTACACTGTCATAAATGCCAAGGTTGATCAGGTTGTTGGACAAAAGCTTTCCGATCAAAAACTCTGCAGAGATGTAGTACAGCTTCTTTTTTCCCTCATTGCTGACCTTGTCCTCTGCCATCTGCTTTGTCATGTCAAGAAGTGCATAATAAATTTCTTCATTGGAACACTTCTCAATGGTCTTGTTATACTTCATGGATACTGCTTTTGCTAAAGTCATGTGTTTTCCCTCCCACAAGATTTCGTGTTGTTTTGATGTACTCAGTATATGATTTTTTCCTGCTGATTTCTTGTCGTATTCAAGCAAAAACTGATACTATTCTATCATTTTTCATATTCAAATAACCCCCAGCTGTTAAATTCCACCAATTTCGTGCCACCTGTCTTGGTACATTTCCACAGTGCCTGCATATCCTGTGTTTTCGCCTGTTTCATGCGTTTTCTGTCGTTTTTGTCCTTTACAGTCATAGGACAATTCTGCTAAAATAAAGATATGAATATACTTGAATATGAAAATTATCACGAAACCATCACACATGGGGATATCATCTTCCCTTATAATACATATCTATGCTCGATCCCACTGGATTTTCCGCGTGTACCGCTGCACTGGCACGATGAACTGGAACTGATCTACATCAAAAAGGGGATGGGACGCATTACGGTAGATTTCCGGGAATACAAAGTAAAAGGTCCGACTCTGGTTCTTATTCTTCCGGGACAGCTCCACTCCATTGACCAGCTGGAAGATGCCTTCATGGAATATGAAAATATCATCTTTAATCCGAGTATGCTGATTCCACGGCAGAACGATGTGACTGCCACCGATTTTCTTCTTCCTCTTATGAGCGGAAAAGTCACGGTTCCAACCATCTTCACCCCTGTCTATCCTTATTACACAGATGTCATCATGCCAATTGATGCCTGTGACGAAATCAGCAAGACCAAACCACAGGGCTATGAACTGTACATCAAAAGTCAGTTGTACCAGTTTTTCTTTATTTTAGACAACCGCTGCCGGAACTTAACGACAGGCAGTAACCGCAAAACGCTTGATAAAATGAAAATTGTTTTAAAATACATTGAAAATAATTACATGCAAAAAATAACGATTGCCGACATCGCGGCAACCGTTGATTTTTCCGAATCTCATTTTATGCGGTATTTCAAAGAAACTATGGGAACGTCTTTCGTGGACTATCTGCGGGACTACCGCCTGACAATCGCCTCGCGTCTGCTGACAACTTCCGACTCCTCCATTCTGGATATTGCGGCAGAATCCGGTTTTGAAAATCTTTCCTATTTTAACCGGGTGTTCAAACAAAAATACAGCATGACACCGCGCCAGTTCCGGAAAGAAAGCCAGTAATTTTTCCGGCATAGCCGGTGAAAACCACACTAAAAAAACAAAGAAAAAAACGCAGCAAAAAGAAATCCCGCCACTACATCACTGATAAAGTGCACTCCGGAAACTACCCGGATCCATGCAATGGCAACTGTCATAAGCAAAAATACAATCCCCGCAGCCGGGCACACAAACCAGAACGTAAACGCAATCACTGCCGCGGAAAACACATGCCGGCTCGGCCAGGAATGTCCTTTCGTATCTTTTGGAATCACAGATGGCAGTTCAAATATTTCATACGGCCGTTTCCGGTTGATCCAGGTTCGCACAACCGTCACAATAATAAATCCGTCAAGTGGCACACAGATGGCTTTATATAGCCGCATATCCTTCTGACACAGCAGCCACAGAAGCAGGCATGGATATGCCACAAAAATCACAACCGTCAATATTTTATTTGCTCTATGTAACGCCCGCGCACGTTTCGGGTCATCCCGAAACGGCTGGGTCATTTTAACGTAAGTTTCTTTTTTCATAGGTAATCCTGTCTAACGTCCGGTATTGGTCTTACCGCCATTGTTGGTGTCTGCATCCGGATCTACCGCGTCAATTGCATCATCCACGCCATCTGCCACGGCATCACCGGCATCTTTCACACCATCCACGACATCCTTTCCCATATCCCCGATATCTTTTCCGACATTGCCATCGTTTTTGGAATTTCCGGCATCCGTATTATTGTCTGTTGTACCATTTCCAGTCGTATTGTCCGTTCCCGGAATGTTTTCCTGTGTAGTAACCTGTGTATTGGAAGTATCGTTTACACCATTGTTCGTTCCGTCATCATTTGCTGTACCACAGGCCGCAAACAGACAGATCCCTGCTGCAAGCATTCCGCTCATCATCAGAACTTTTAATTTTTTCATCACACATATCTCCTTTTATTTGATCTACAGAGCTAGTGTGTGCAAAATTCCCATTTATTATACAACAGAATTTTCCCGATTTGCTAGTGCTTTTTCATCTTTGGCTGGCAGAGCAGGGAGGCAATATAAGAAAAAACGAGTGCTGCGGAAAGCCCTGCCGCACAGTTTTTAAAGCCGCCCAGAAAAATACCGATAAATCCTTTCTTGTCCACCATCTCTTTGACACCCTTCCAGAGATTGTTTCCAAATCCCAGAAGCGGCACATTCGCGCCCGCCTGCGCCCATTGGGAAAACGGCTCATAGATCCCCACAAATCCAAGGATGGCCCCAAGGCAGACCAAAAGAACCATGATACGTCCCGGAAGCATTTTTGTTTTTTCCATCAGGATCTGTGACAGTGCACAGATCATTCCCCCTGTTACAAATGCAATTACATACTGCATATCCTTATCCCTCCTTTTTTGCGGATGAAACACAGCTTTCCAGCACAACACCGTGTGCAATCCCTGGTATTGTCTGTCCTTCATTGAAACTGACCGTAGAAAGCAGCGCGCCTGTCGGCACAAAGAGTATTCTTTCCAGTTCCCCGCTTGCCAGCTTTGGCAGGAAATGCGCACTCAGCACCGAGGCTGCACATCCGCATCCCGATCCTCCGGAACCGGTTCCCTGTGTCTGTGAATCAAAAATTAACATGCCACAGTCCTCATGCTGCTTGCGGATATCCATGCCTTTTTTCAGCAGCAGATCAAACAGAATCTGCTGACCGACTTCTCCCAGGTCTCCCGTGATAATCCGGTCATAATCTTCGGGTTTTCGTTTAAAATCCGTAAGATTCTGTGCAATCAGCTCAGCGGCAGCCGGTGCCATCACGGCTCCCATATTCATGGAATCCTTGATTCCGTAATCTACAATCTTTCCGGTTGTGACTCCAGCCACCTTTGCCAGCGGCTGCTTCGCATCCTTTGACAGAATAAATGCACCGCCTCCGGTCACTGTCCATGTGGCACTTACCGGACGCTGATTTGCGTATTCCAGCGGAAAACGGAACTGTTTTTCCGCACTGGCAAAATGGCTCGAAGTGACTGCAGCCACGCGATCCGCATATCCGGCCGCTACCGTCATTGCAGAAAGTGCCAGCGCTTCTCCACATGTGGAACATGCCCCGTACAGTCCAAACAGTGGAATTTCAAACGTTTTCAGTCCAAATGATGAGGCAATCAGCTGTCCAAGCAGATCTCCGGCAAACAGATACCTCATATCTTCCGGCTTTTGATCTGCTTTCCCGAGGGCAAGCGTCAATGCTTCTTTCTGCAGACTGCTCTCTGCGGCCTCCCATGTCTGCTGACCAAATTTATCATCCGGTCCGATACAGTCAAATGCATCTGCCAGGGGACCTTCCCCCTCTTTGGTTCCAACCACAGATGCTGTTCCAATAATAAAAGGAGCCTTTGCAAAGCAAAGACTCCCTGATCCAACCTGCTGATCCATACTGTCTCTCCTTACTTTGTTTTTCTGATAGTATGTACAGGTCGTGCGGTTTTATTCTGCTATAATGGTATACAGTGTCATGAAACAGAGAGCTTCAGCGTAAGCAGCACAATTTTAAAATTTTAATGTTCTATAATCCAGATAATGTCCTCATTACCAGATCTACATCCTTGTTTTCAAGTTCCTGTATAATATGTAAATATGTTTTCTGGGTAGTAGTCATACTGGCATGTCCCAAGCGTCTTGCTACACTGGCAATGGATACTCCTGCAAATAATAACAGTGATGCATGTGTATGTCGAAGCCCATGAATTGAAATCACTGAAATACCACAATCCCTGCAATGCCTCGCAAGAACATCATTAACCGTTGAATTATATATTTTTTCTTCTCCTACAAAAATCGGCTTATCCTCCGGCAGATTTTTAACCAATTCAGAGAACTTTACAACAATTTGCCAATCTATTTGTATTTTTCTGACCGATGACTTGTTTTTAGTAGGTAAAAAACCACCTGTTCCTTTATAATCCCAGGTTTTGCTTACCGATAATGTCTGCCTTGCAAAATCAAAATCTGCTGGAGTAATTGCAAGTGCTTCTGAAAAACGCATACCCGTTTTGGCAACCAATAGAATAAACCAATCCCAATTTGGTTTTTCCTTTATGTCAAGATGTGCAATCAATGTATGAAGTTCAAACTGATTGAGATATTTAATCTTTTTTACTTTTGGTGTTTTTCCTTTAATAATTGCTTTTCTTGTAGGATCTCTTTCTATCAGTCCCTCATCAACGGCATCCAGAATTGCTCCTTTCAACTGATGATGAAAATCAAGTGTTGTCTGTCTTTCATGTTCTTTTGCATAATCATTTAAAAGCTGCTGATACATCGTTCTTGTAAGTTCAGATACTTTCAAATCCGGCACCAGTTTTTCTACCCACTTTTGTGTCATTCGGTATTTTGCCAAAGTTGCTTCTCTTATGGCATCCTTCTTATATACATTAACCCATTCCTTATAATAATTACAGAAAAGTTCTGTGGTGTTCTCATCATTTCGCATAAGCACCTCCGTTTCCTGTACTACTTACGCTGATAAGAACAGTAAAGAATATTTATATATACAAATCAATCCTAATGGTTCATAAGAGGTTTAATTTCTTCATCCAGAGTTTTTCTTAACTCAGCAATCATCATTGTATAATATTTAAATTTTGGAATTGCTCTCTCCTGTACTTCTTTGTAACTGGTAAAATTTGCTGTCTCTTTAATTGCACTCTCATTCGGGATCTCTCCATTTCGATAATGCATTGCCGCATACATAACATCATCTTTGGACGTATACCATGTAATACAAAAATCTGTAACTACTTTTTCAATACACTCTTGTTTCATATTTTCAACAATATTCAGAATGGACTGTCCTTTATACTTATTTACATCCTGCTCAATTTCTCCAATTAAAGTGGTCATTATCTCAGCTACTTTCGGATTATCTTTTCTGAGTTCTTCCACATATTGCTTTACCTCATCCATCTGCTTTTGTTTCTGTTCCTGTGTAACATCCTGTGATTCTTCATCTGGTGATACAATGTTCTGGATCAGATTGATAATATACTCATAATCAATCTTTGTATGACTGTATGCCATTAATTCATAATCTTCATCTACTACAGGCACTCCCGGATCATCAATTTGACCATCGGTATCTTCTTTAATTTCCTCTTTTGCATTTAAGTACTGTCCTGCATAATCCGTATACTCATCTTCCGTAATACCATATCCAGCCAGCATATTATCTTCATACTGTGTAAATGATTTTAATTGCGCAAAAAACTTGTCAAAATCCTGAAACAGCTTAACAAATATTTTTTTCTCTTTTATTGACATTCCCGGAACTTCTTCCGGAGTCTCTGCAGATATTCGAAGTGCTTTTAATGACTTGCGAAATGCCGATTCCACCTCTTTCCAATCTGCCAGAAGAGCTGTTTGTGTACTTCCTGCAGAGTACAATCGTACCGCATTATCAACACTCTCCTTAAATAATTTTGGTGCCTGAAATGTAACAATCTGGCCATATACTTTATTTTTATTATAAATACGATTTGTTCTGGAAAATGCCTGAATCAAATCATGCGGTCCCATTGGCGGTCTGTCAATGAATATCGTTGACAGACACGGTGCATCAAAACCGGTCAGGAGTCGATCGACTACAATCACCAGATCCAGCTGCTCATTTCTGCTCTTATATTTTGCATCCTTCCTTGCAAGACGCTTATTCAGATTTCCATTGTATCCCTGTATTTGAGAAATCTCATATTTTGTTCCAAACATTTTATTGTAATCATCTAATGATTCCTGCATCTTCTGCTGATTTACATGGGAACCTTCTTCGTTTTCTGTTACGGAATAAGTAATTGCAAACTTTGGAAAATCCGGTAATACCTGTTTTATTTTTTCATCTATTTTAAGTGTTGTCTTCCCTTCCTTTACCATTTTCAACAAATCATAATATTTTTGTGCCAATTGGATGGAACTCGTTGTAAGTAACCCCTCATATGTCTTTCCTTTTCCATTTTGAAATCCCAACTTATAATAAGATTTATTCAAAATCACCTCGAGTACTTTCAACATATGACTTTCGGTTACATAAAGATTACTGTCCGTTTCATTCTTTTTATTTTTGGGTCCATTATGTTCCACCTGAAATCCTAAAACAGCATTGTCATGAATGGCATTCTGAATCGTATATTTATGCAGGCAATCTCCATATAATTCCTGTGTAGTACGGGGCAGATCTCCCATCTGTGGATATGGGTTTTCCGCAAACCGGGGAGTGCCTGTAAATCCATACCATAAGGAATTTCCAAAAAATCTTTCTATTTCCCGCTTTGTTCCAGGAGTGACAGCTCTATGACATTCATCTACAACAAATGCAATTTTCAGGTTTTTAATTTTGTGATATTCCGGTGTACCTTCCTGCAATTTTCTGGTAATTAATCTCTGCAATTTCTGGATTGTTGTCACAATCACCTGACGATCATCTGATTTCAACTTTTTCTTTAAATCAAACACATTGTCTGTCTCATCTACATCTATCAGATCATTATTCGCATATGCCTGAAATGCCATGGTGGTCTGCGTATCCAGATCTTTTCGATCAATTAAAAAGATAGCTTTATCAATCGCCGGAATATCCATTAACAAATTTCTGGTAGCTTTATAAGAAGTTAAGGTTTTTCCTGATCCAGTTGTATGCCATACAAAACCAGATTTTCCAGTCTTAGAAGCATCACGAATTGCTTCTATTGCATGGATCTGATAAGGGCGCAACAAAATCAAACGCTTTGCCTCTTCATCCAATACTGTATATCTCGCGATCATCTCATGCGCCTCCGGAATACGAAGCACACTTTTTGCAAAATCAAGGTAATCAGAAACTGCGTTATTTTCCTTATCCAGCCATCCACTGATAAACTTCGGGTTCAATTCGGTATCACTTGCAGCTGAAAAATATTTTGTATCAACCCCGTTGCTGATTACAAACATCTGTACGGCTGAGAATATTCCCGTAAATTTTCCCTCTCCAATATATTTTTTAATCTGCCGGAATCCATCCATATAAGAATGCTGCTTATTTTTCAATTCTATATGAATCATCGGCAATCCATTAATCATAAGAGTAACATCAAATCTTCGGTCTCTTACATTTACACTACTATCCTCATCCATTTTTAACGCATTGTACTGATTAATCACCTCATAAACACTGCTGCCACCTGCAATATGCTCATGATTCATCACAACAAGATGCAACCGTTCGGTATCCCTTTGTACGTGTACCATTACTTTTCCATTTTCACCAACTAACCATTCGCCAGCCTTATAGAATGATGAAAACTGCAGTTGATTCTTTACCTGTTCAAATTCTGCATCCGAAAGTGGTTCTCCATTTAAACGTTCCTTATTATTCTGTTCAAGAATATATCTGAAATTCTTCCAAAAATCTGCTTCTGTTTTTAAGTCTTCGCGATACGTCCATTGTGAATCACCATAAATCAGTTGTTCAATAAGTTTCTGCTCTATCACGGACTCTAATTCTGCCATAATAGCCTCCTTTTGGGGTGTGTTTATATCGGTTGTTATGTATTTCATTACATTTTTTGCGCAAAATAGCTTATGCTGGTGAAGAGTGATGAGGTGGTCGAGATGATCAAAATACGCAGCTATTTTTCCTTGCTCCACTTCAGATGGGAAATTCATTTTGTATTCAAGCATATCGTTTAATTTCAAAACCCTGTTTCTTCCAGCTCCTCCTGGTGAGGATAATTCCAAATGATGTTTAAAATTTTCATCCAGAATCAGATATCTAAAAAATTTCGGAACCATCCCTGCATTGAAACTATATTGCGGAAACCTATGAGAAACAAGCTTTCCAGCATCATTTTCATCAGTAATTGCTACTGCATGTTCCCATCCAAATGTAATATTCACAATGAATTTATCTGCTGCAACTCGGAACATTTTAGCTGTCTCAAGTTCTTTTCCTTTTTCAACAAAACTATGAAATGTTCCTTTTGCATGGCTTCTAATTCCAAGTCTTGTGTAACCTTCTGTTGGAGTTTCTACCAGATCCTCATATTTTTCTACTATTTCTCCAAACTTACGCTGTTCCCAAGCGTCTAGCGCAATATCAATAAATCTATAACACTTACGTTGGTGAAGAGTGATGAGGTGGTCAAGGTTCTCAAAATATGCGGCGATCTTCTCCTGCTCCTGGATAGAAGGAAACGAAACTTCTATATTCTTCAACTTTTCAAAATAAAGATTCGTGACGCTTCCACCCTCCACTCTCATAGCAAATTCATTCTGCAATGTAGCATTAAACATTGTTGCTGTAAACAATGGATTGTTATCCGTGTTGAATACAGAAATCATTTCACCAATCGCAACATCCGGCATAGATAGCCATGTGCAGTGGTTATAGTCCATAGGATCTTCCCCAACTCGTGGAATTAAAACCTCTGTTCCTTTACTAAATCTAAGATTTTCTGGCGGCATATTTGTATAGGAGTAAACTCTGTCTATTTTTGCTCCAAATTTCGTATAAAGTTCTCCATATCGAATACACGGAATGGTTGCATCCTCTGTTACTGACCATTTAGGACAGCTTCTTCCGTAATAGAAAGTTCCCCAGCCATCTAACTTACGCTGTTCCCAAGTTTTCTCTTATATTTTTCTTTTTATAAAAACTTACGATAATATAAAGTGTTTAACAAAAATACCGTATCTCTCCAAAATACTCAAACCATTTTTGTTTTACCTCATCACTTCTTG
>OGIU01000722.1_pt1 | contig 18327 bp, 17 predicted proteins | sample 1571791 | NCBI WGS metagenome assembly OGIU01 (sample SAMEA2582104, study PRJEB24529) | metagenome | biome: Human gut stool | place: China | collected 2011
TATTTACATCTGTTCCAAAAGCATCTGCTAATGCTGTAGCTATTCTAATTGCTGAATAAACATCATTACATTGTCCTACATCTAATAATCTAGGTAAACCTGCTACTTCACCAAAATCTAATTTATTGAATCTATATTTTCCACATGCTAAAGTAAGAATTATACAATCATCTGGTATCTTTTTTGCAAATTCAGTATAATAATTTCTACCTGGTCTTGCCCCATCACAACCTCCTATTAAAAAGAAGTGTCTTATTTTTCCATCCTTTACAGCTCCTACAATAGCTTCTGCATTGCTTAAAGTTGCATGATGACCAAAACCTACAATAATTTCATGTGGTTCTTGGTCTTCTTCAAAGCCACCTAATTCTAATGCTTTTTCAATTATTGGTGTAAAATCTTTTTTACCATCTTTTCCTTTTGGTATATTTACAACTCCATCCCATCCAACAACATTAGTTGTAAATATTCTATCTTTATATGTTTCTCTTGGTCTCATAAGACAATTGGTAGTCATTAGTATACATCCAGGAATACCATCAAATTCTTTTTGTTGATCTTGCCATGCACCTCCATAATTTCCAATTAAATGTTTATATTTCTTTAATCCTGGATAACCATGTGAAGGTAACATTTCTCCATGGGTATATATATTTATACCTTTTCCTTCTGTTTGTTCTAATAGCTGTTCTAAATCTCTTAAATCATGACCAGAAACTATAATAAAAGATCCCTTTTTAATCTTTACATTTACTTTATGTGGTGAAGGCTGTTCATATACTTTATTATTTGCTTCATCTAACTTTTTCATTATAGCAATACTCATATCACCAGTTCTCATAGTCCATCTTATTAACTCTTCTACTGATAAGCTATCATCTGTTGTTGCTTCTAAAGCTCTTACATAAAAATTATCTACTTGATCATCGTAATAACCTAAATATCTTGCTTGATGTCCATAAGCACTTATACCTTTTAATCCATATACAATTGTTTGTCTTAATGAACGTATATCAGGATCTAAATCTTGGTCATACATAATTCCTGCAATTTTTGAATCTTCAAGCATTTCTGCTTTGCTTTCTCTTAATATATAAGTTACATGAGCTGTATCATTTTTAATTTTACCAACCTTCTTTTTTAAATCATCTTTTATTTTTTGAGATTCTCTTAATAACTTAACATGATTATCTGCATCAAAATTAACATTTGTTAATGTTGTAAATAAACAATCTTCAATAAAAGCTATTGTTGATTTATCAACATTTTCTCCCTTTTTTATAAGTTCATTTGCATAACAACTTATTCCTTTTAATTGAAATATTAATAAATCTTGTAGATTTGCTACTTCAGGGGTTTTCCCACATACACCCATCTTAGTGCATCCCTTTCCCCCTGATGTTTGTTCACATTGATAACAAAACATTGGATATTCCATAGCCATATTATTTTCCATTATATATTCCTCCTTTATTATTATCTTGCCTTAATATCTATTTTTTATAATCAAAATACCCTAAATAACAAAAAAACATATACTTTAACAGCATATGTTTTATTTATATTTATTCAATAATCCAGATACTAAGGGTACAAAAAATAATTGATTACTTTTAGTTAAATGTTGAATTTCAAAATCCATTTCATATACAGCCTTCAAATTTTCTTTAGTAAGTACTGATTCTACTTTTCCTTTAGAAAAAATTTTTCCATTTTTCATAAGTACTATCTCCTTGCAATATGCTGAACTTAAATTTAAATCATGCAAGATTGCAATAATTGTTTTATTTTCCTCATTATTAAGCCTTTTTAATGTCTCCATCAATTCTATCTGATATCGTATATCAAGATGTGAAATAGGCTCATCTAATATTAAATATTTAGTATCCTGTACTATAGCTCTAGCTATTAATACTCTTTGTGATTCCCCTCCACTTAAATTAGCAAATATCTTATCTTTTAAATAAGCACAATTTGTAATTTCCATAGCATGTTGTATAATTGCCTTATCTTCAATAGTTAAATCTTGAAATCTTTTTAAATATGGTGTTCTCCCCATGGCAATAATATCATATACAGAAAAATTTACATCCATATTAACATTTTGAGGTACAAAAGAAATATTTGTTGCCAATTCTTTTCTTGAATACTTATTTATGTTTCTTTCATCTAAAGAAATATTTCCTTCTTTTACTTCTAAAAATCTTAAAATATGTTTTATTAAAGAAGTCTTTCCTGAACCATTAGGTCCCAATATACCATAAAAACCACCTTCTTTAAAATCACTGGATATGTCATTTAATATATATTTTTCTTCATTATTTGGTTGCCAGCTTAAATTGCTAATTGACAAAATATTTTCCGTCATCTCACTTCACCTCAAACTCTTCCATTCTTTGAATTACGATAAAGTAAATATATAAAATATGGTGCTCCAAAAACAGCTGTTATTACTCCTACAGGTATTTCTGTAGGAGCAGCTATTGTTCTAGCTATAGTATCACATATTATCATAAATGCAGCTCCACCAAAATATGAAAATGGTAAAAGTAATCTATGATCTGAACCTACTAGTAATCTCATGCAATGAGGAATAATAAGCCCTACAAATCCAATAGTTCCACTTATTGATACACTTGCTGCAACTAATATAGCGCAAAAAATTATAAGTAGATTTTTTAATTTTACAGTATCTATTCCTAAACTTGCTGCCACCTCATCACCTGTAAGAATTACATTTAAATCCCTACTGAAAACAAATAATATTACTACGGATATTAAAGATACTATAAACATAAATAATACTTTGCTCCAATTGGCAGAAGAAAAACTGCCTAGTGTCCATAAATAAACTTTTTCTAAATTATCTCTATTGTAAATCATAAGTAGTGAAATAACAGAACTTAACATTGTTCCTATAGCTGTACCAGTTAATAAAAGATTTGTAGTTATTATTTTTCCACCTAAGCCACCTACTTTATATACCAACATTACAGTTGCTATTGCTCCAATAAAAGCAAATATACTAATAATACCTATTCCTAAAAAATTAAGTGTTAAACCTGACAATATTGCAATTGTTGCTCCTAATGATGCTCCTGATGAAATACCTAATATATGTGGATCTGCTAAAGAGTTTCTAAATACTGCTTGAAAGGTGCAACCTACCACTGCAAGCCCACCTCCAACAAGAGATGCTTGCAAAATTCTTGGTAAGCGCACCTTCCAAATAATTACTTCATATATTTCCTTTATATCAGTAGTATCAATAACTCTATTTATCAAAGGAATTTTATTAAGCACAAGCTTTAAACTTTCCACTGGGTTAATAGATGATGATCCTACTGATGCAGAAACCACTATACATAGGAATAAAAAAACGCACAATAAGCTAATATAAATATAGTTTCTTGCTTTCTTTGATTCCAAAATATGCTCCTCCTATTGTTGAAAGGCTTCTGGATGGAATATCTTTGCTAAAGTCATTACTCCTTCTGCATTTCTATAACCTTGACGGTCTATTAAGTTATTATCTATTTCGTATACTTTTCCTTCTTTAACAGCAGTTAACTCCTTATATCCTTCAGCTGTTTCAAATCCATCCTTCATACCATTACCTATAATGATTATTTCAGGATCGGCTTCTAAAAGTGCTTCTAAACTATATGACCAATTGTCTTGTGCTGGTACTATATTATTTCCACCAGCTAATTTAATAATTTCTCCTGCAAAAGTATTTTCTGGTGCAGAGAAATCACCATATTCTCCATATCCTACTACATAATAAACTGTAGGTTCTTCTAAATCTTTAACAGCATCAGTTACTTCTTTAATAGTAGATTTCATTGCAGCTACATCCTTAGTTGCTTCATCTTGTTTATTTAAAGCTTTTCCTAATGTTTCCATCATAGTGTAAACACCATCAACATCATGTTCTTCATATAATCCTATAATCTTAATACCAGCTGCTTCAAGTTTAGCTGTATTTTCCTTATCAAAATGAGTTGAAGTAATTACTAAATCTGGTTCTAAGCTTATTATTTTTTCAATATCTGGCGTCATTAAATTACCAATTGATTCAATATTTGTTACTTCTTTTGGATAATCACAATAATCAGTTCTTCCTACAAGTTTGCCTTCTGCTCCAAGTTCATATATCATTTCTGTTATGTTAGGTGCTACAGAAATAATCTTTTTAGGTTCCTTATCTAAAGTTACCTCTTTACCAAAAGAATCTGTTATAGTTACTGGATATACTACTTCTCCAACTTGAGATGATTGATTTGCAGTATTATCTTTTTTTTCTGCATTATTTCCACAGCTAATTAAGCCAAAAGCAATCATAGTGGATAAAGATATTGCTGCAAACCTTTTAAATAATTTATTCATTTTTTTCTCCTTTTTTGTTCTCTCCCTCCCAAAGAAAAACACTATTAAAGTTATGGCAGGTTTCCTGACTTAAGAATCTCTTTACTCACTAAACTCCTTCTCAAGAAAATATCTCAATGGAATTTATAATTTTAGCTTTCATCCTCTATCACAGTAGTGGGGGCTGTTGTGAAATTTCATCACATTCCCTTTTAACTTTTGCCTATTTATATTTATAAACTAAAAGCACCATACTAATTCCTTCAATATTATATATATTAATAAAACATATTTCAAGTATAATATAATTATTAGTTTATCAATCTTACATATATTTAAAACTATCTATTCAAAACAATAAAGCTATACCAAAAATAATAAACTTTTTGATACAGCCTTATATATTTATTAAATTATCTAGTTAGTGCTATTCTCTTTCTTTTGAAAAACCGTGGATAGCAAAATTGTTGCTACAGTTGCTGTAACAAATGTAATAACCATTGTTACCATATATTGTACCATAGACTTTGATCTAATCACTATAACTCCAGGTAACCCAGCTGGTCCTTGAGATAATGATAATACTTTCATAAATGTAGCATATGCTGAACCTACGGCAGAACCTATTAATGCACCTACAAATGGATACTTTAATTTTAAATTTACCCCAAATACGGCTGGCTCAGTAATTCCTAATAGAGCTGAAATTCCTGATTTTAACGTAACATTTATTTTACATGGATTATTTATATCAAATTTGCCTATATTTATTTTTTTATTAAACTTATCATCGATATAGTCAGGTATACTAAAATACACTTGATTTTTCCTAACTGTTATTTTTCTTGGTAGTGTCATCATTCATATCCACTCTTCATTAGAAGGCTTGCTAGGCATACGCATCCATCCAATTAATATCCTATTTCCGTATTTATCAATATTTGTTTGTGCTGCATATAAATCTAATCCCTCATCTAAGATCATTACTTCATCATCAATCTTCATATCACAGGATTCTTCATCAAAGCCAACTATTGAGTAAACAGTATTATTAGTGTAATTATTTCCATCACTTATTAAATGTTCCGGAGACATAATTAATATATATTCATTATCGACTTCAAATAAATCTGGACATTCCCACATATCTCCTATTTTTTTATCATAATACCTATTTTTATAACTCCAGTTTTCGCTGTCCTCACTAGTGTAAAATAGAACTTCTCCAGTAAACTTATCACTACCACTTTCTATAAACTTACTCCCAAGTATTAACGTATATCTATCTTTATATTTCCATACTTTTGGATCTCTTGTATGAGTTCTATGTCCTAACTTTTCATCCATAATCGGTTCTATAATTATTTTCTTATCTTCTAAATTATTAAATGTATATCCATCTTCAGAAAATATTTTTACTTGTGATGACTCAAAAGACTCATTGTCATATGGGAAATATTGATAAAACAAATGATATTCTCCCTTATAATAAATCCATTTGGATCATTAATCCAATTTCTTGGTGCTGTTAAATGTATCTTAGGTCTCCCCATATAATTCCCTCCTAGTTTTAGTAACCGGTAATATAACCGGTTATTTTAAGGTAATATTATCATGTTATCGATTACATGTAAATGTTCTATAAGCATTTTATTTTCATTTGAAATCCTTTTTTGATATAATATACTTAGGTGAGGTGCATATGAAGAAAAAAATTACATTTAACGATATAGCAAAAAAAACAAACTTTTCTAAAACAACTATCTCTAGATATTTCAATAATCCTGATTCTTTAACTGAAGAATCTAAGAAAAAAATTGAAAATGCTTTAGTTGAATTAGACTACAAAGAAAATAAAGTTGCTAGAAGTTTAGCTAATGGTAAAACAGAAATGATTGGTATTATTATTCCTGATTTATTTTTACATTACTATTCTCAAATTTTAGATTCTCTTATTAATACTTATCCAAAATACAAGTATAAATTTTTAGTATTTGTTGGAAATAACAATAGAGATGAAGAAATGAATTATATAAACGAATTATTAGCTTATCAAATCGAAGGATTAATTATACTAAGCCATTCTATAGATTCTAAAACCCTAAGTGAATTAAATATTCCTATAGTCTCTATTGAAAGAGAAAACAAGTATATTTCAAGTGTTAATAGTGATAATTATTATGGCTCTTTGCAAGCAACTAATTTACTAATTAACAATAATTGTGATATGTTAATTCATATAAACGGAGATGTAAAGGAAGACACTCCTTCTTATAAACGTATTGAAGCGTTTAAAACTGCTTGTGAGACTAATAACATTAATTATAAATGTTATCTTTCTAAAATAGGAAGTACATTTGATACAGCTTATCATAATATTTATAATATATATGAAGACATTGAAAAAAAATATCCTAATGGAAAAAAAGGTATATTTTTAAGCAATGACACTCATGCCAATATTTTATTGAATATTTTAATAAAAAATAAAAAAAATATACCTGATGAATATGAAATAATAGGATTTGATAATTCACCAATTTCTATGGAGTCTATCCTTCCAATTACCACTGTTAAGCAAGATATTGTTAAAATTGCTGAGGACTCAATGAAATTAATTCTTAGACAAATTAATGCTAAAAATAAAAATATGCCTATAACTATTGAACATATTAATATAGACACTGAATTAATTCAAAGAGAGACAACTTCTTAATATTTATACGTATAAAAAATACTGAGATTTAGTTAACTAAATCTCAGTATTTCCTTATTTATACTTTTCAACTTCTTCCCAAGTAGGTATTGATTCAAGTGCACCTATTTTAGTTGTGGTTATTCCTCCTACTAAATTAGCTAGTTTAACAATTTCAACAATATCTTTATTTGGTTTATTTATAATCTGAGCAATGACAGCTCCCATAAAAGCATCTCCTGCTCCTGTAGCATCTATCATTACCATTTCTTTTGTTGGCACTAATACTTGTGTTTTCTTCGTTGTTACTAAAGAGCCTTTTTTACCTAATGTTATAATCAAATTTTCACAACCTAATTTTACAATATACTGGGCAGCTTCTTTAACTTCATTTTTACCACTAATTAACAATGCTTCTTCCTCACTTAGTTTTACAATAAAACTATCCTTTATAAAATCAACAGAGCATTTAATAAATTCTTCTTTTTTATCAGCAAATAAATTTTCTCTATAATTAGCATCAAATGTTATTAACTTGTTATTTTCAACTGCATACTCTTTTAATTTATAATATGTTTTTTTCAATTCTCCTTCAAGAAATGCTGTGGCACTTCCAAAATGAAATAAATCAAAACACTCTAATTTATCCTTAAACATATCAATTGATAAAAGCGAATCAGCATCCCTTGCGAATTCAAAATCTCTCTCTCCATCTTCCATTAACGAAACAAATGCTAATGTAGTACTATGATTTTCTAGCTTAAACAATAAACTTGTATTAATATTATTAGCTTTTAAAGTAGTTTCTATAAATGCTCCAAAAGCATCCTTTCCTACAGTTCCTGCAAAATAAGCTTCTGCTCCTAATTTAGATATAGCTGATGCTACATTTGCTGGAGCCCCACCAGCTTTTTTTACAAATCCATTTGTATTCTCTAATGATTTACCTACATCTGTTGATACAAAATCTATTAACGCCTCTCCAGGACAAATTACTTTTTTCATAATAGTTTAATCTCCATTTCCTAGTACTCTATTTTATAACTTTAAATATTTTGATTAATTTTTATAATTTATATGTCGATTTTATGTTTTTCAATGCTAAGTATTGATTTTCCTTTTGATGAAAGTGTTATATCTTGTGCATCCAATGGTGTATAAAATGTTGAAGTCATTACTTGTTCTCCATCATTTGCAAATATTTCAGCAGAATATTTATCTAAAACTAATCTCATTCTTAACTTACCATCATTATCTTTAACCTTCATCTCTCTTTTATGAAGAATATCTCCATATTTTCCTGAATAACTTCTATCAAACTCTATTGTATTTCTTTTTGAATAATATCTTATTATCGTTTCATACTCATTATTTTTTGCAAATTTGATTTCAAATTCTTCAGCTTTTGAAGCGTCGATATCTAAAGTCATATCAAGTACTCTTCCGTTAATTCCTTCTAGCGAAACTTCTTTATCTATAGTTATTTTTTCATATTTTACTGTATCACCATAGTAATTTTCAATTTCCTTAATTGGCGTTTGAATTACATTATTATCTTTTATTCTAATTTCTCTTGGTATTGTCATCATTCCACACCATTTAAACTCATTAGGAATAATTCTATTTTCCCAAGAATGCATCCATCCAATCATTATACGTCTACCATCTTTATCTTCAAATGTTTGAGGTGCATAAAAATCTAATCCAAAATCTATTACCTTTGTTTTTTCTCTATTAAATTTTTTATTTTCTTTATCATACTCTCCAATTAAAAATGCAGTATTATTCCCATTATGGAATCCATCTTTGGTAGCTCTAACCTCTTGTGGTGAAATTACAAGTACATTTTTTCCATCTATATTAAAGAAATCTGGACACTCCCACATACGACCTAATTTATTTTCACTCTTGTCTAAGATAGTAACTAACTCCCAAGTTTTTAAATTCTCTGACTTAAACATTAATATCTGTCCACTACCATCTTTACTTCTACTAGCAACAACTGAATAAAAATCTCCATCCTCTTTCCATATCTTAGGATCCCTAAAATCTTCAAAACTGCTTCCTTCTGGTAATAATTCATCAGTTATAACTGGATTACTATCTAGCTTAAAATAATTTTCTCCATCACCAATAGCTATACATTGAACTTGTCTTACATAATGCTCACCATTTTCATTTTTCTTATCAACTACTCCAGTATACATAAGTATATGTTTATTATTATCTTCTATAGCACTCCCTGAAAAACATCCATCTATATCATATTTACTATCTGGTGCCATAGCTACGGGTAGCTGTTGCCACTTTATCATATCTTTTGATTTACTATGCCCCCAATGCATTGGCCCCCACACTGTACCATATGGATTATATTGATAAAACAAATGATATTCTTCATTAAAAATTGAAAATCCATTTGGATCATTAATCCAACCAATTGGTGCTGATATATGAAAAGCTGGTCTTTCTTCACTTTTTATACTCTCAATAAATCTATTCTCATAATCTCTTGCTTTCTCTAAAACTGAACTACTCATAATTACCCTAATCCACTCCTCTAATATTTTTCAGTAAACACAAGTGACAATCTGCCACTTGCGTATGTTTATTATTTAAAATATTCATCTAAATATTTTTGCTTTATTTCCAACATTTTTGATAGCCCTAATTTTTCCATCTCATCAAGATAAGAATCCCATTCCTTTTCTATGCCTCCATTTAAAATCCATTCAGCTTTTTTTCTTTCAGTATATTGTCGTACTGCTGTTTCATATTGAGTAAACAATTCTATATCTTCTTGAGTCATAAGTAATACAGGATAGTTATACTCTGCCTTCATATCTTTTACATAAGTTTCATGGAGTATATTTAACCTTTCTTGGGCATCATCTGGACATGTTGTATAATTTCCATAGTATTCATTAAGAACTGCTAAAGGACCACCTACATTTTGATTTACTCTAACTTCCCAAGGTGAAGTATCTCCTAAAGGTAAATGTGCTAATGAACCATCTTCCTTTAGTTCAAATACATTTTGATGTTCTTCATCTCCGTAAGTTCCCCAGTTATCTTGTACTGATTGTAATGGATCATATAATTCATCTATCCATTTTGCTGTTAATTCTAAATTCTTATTAGCAGTAGTTATTACACATCTTCCAATGTCTATACCTGCTCCATTTGATCTTGGTACATTAACGTTCCCATTTGGTCCTGCTAGTGCTGGTAATGCAATATAATCTTCTGGATTTGTAACTATATTTGCTGCATCCCAAGTAAAGAACATTCCATATCTTCCATTATTACCTTTAGATACATAAGCTGCCCAATCTTGTGTAAATGCTTCTGGATCTATAAGTCCTTCTTCTTGAAGTGAATGAAGCCAGCTTATACCTTCTTTATATCCCTCTTGTACAGTTGAATAAATAACCTTTTTATCATTTGTTACAAGAAAATGATCACTATTGTCCCCTTCTCCAAAAGCTCCTAATAATATTCCTGGATCTTGGTCTCCATTATTTATAATGAACGTCATAGGTATTACATCTGTTCTACCTTCTGGTTTCTTATCCCTAAAAGCTTTTAGCACTTCAACTAATTCATCAGTTGTAGTTGGTACTTCTAACCCTAATTCGTCTAGCCATTTTTTATTTATAAAAGGCATATCTCCTACAGCCTGTATAGCTTCTTTTCCAGTACCTAATTCCTCAATCCAAGGGAATGAATATATATGTCCATCAGGAGCTGTTATCATCTTTCTATACTCAGGATTTTCATTTAATATCTTGCTTAAATTAGGCATATATTCATCTATCAAATCTTCAACAGCAATAATTACGCCTTGTTTAGAGTAACGAAGTAAATCATAATTACTCATTCCAGCATTAAAAACTACATCAGGTAGTGTATCTTTTTTAGATAATGCTAAACTTTTTTTATCGCCATATTGATCATCTGGATAGCATGTCCAATCTACTTCTACATTAGTTTTTTCTTGTAATCTTTTAAATATAAGTCTATTATTAGGATTTTGTTCTGATACTGCTGGTGCACTTGTAAGCATAGTTAAAGTGGCAGTTTCCTCTAGTGGAAATGATACATCAGAATGTACAGTTACATTTTCCTCCTTCTTACTTCCACAAGCACTTAAAGATGTAGTTACTACAGTTAACATTACAATACTTAAAATTCTTTTTATCTTATTTTTTCTCATTTTACTCTCTCCCTTTTATATAATATCAGCCTTTTACTGAGCCCATCATTATACCTTTATCAAAATATTTTTGGAAAAATGGATACATAATTAACAATGGTAAACTTGAAATTACTATTGTTGAATACTTTAATAATTCGGCCATCTTAGACATTTCAGCCATATTTTGTATATCAGCTATCATTCCTGTAGATGGTGAATTTTGAATTAATATTGATCTTATTACTAGTTGTAGTGGCTGTAGCTTAGAATCATCTAAATAAATCATTGCATCAAAATATCCATTCCATTGAGCTACAAATTGGTATAACATCAATACTGCTATAATTGGTTTGCATACTGGTAACACTATTTTAAAGAAATGCTTTATTTCACTTGCTCCATCTATAGATGAAGCTTCTCTTAATTCTTTAGGTAGTGACTTAAAATATGTTTTTGCAAGCATTATATTCCATACATTTATGGCTCCTGGTAATAACATAGCCCATATAGTGTTTAAAAGATTTAATTTATCCATCAATAAATATGTTGGGATTAATCCTCCACCTAAAAACATAGTTATTACATATAAAGTGTTTATAAATGTCTTACCCACAAACTTATCTTTTGATAACGGATATGCTGCCATAAGTGTAACTGCAACTGAAATTACTGCATATGAAATTGAATAAAAAATAGAATTTAAAAATCCTCTTAAAATCATATCATCTTGCAGAACTCTCTTATATCCATCTAATGACCATTTGCTAAAATCGAATGTTATTCCTTCACTGCTTAGCACAGTAGGATCTGTAAATGAAGCAATAACTATATATGCAAGTGGAATTATAATAGCAAGTAGAAAAATTCCTAGCAATATATATCCACTATTTAAAATAATTTTATCTGACATTGAAAGATTTCTTTTTCTTTTCTTTACCATTTTACCCTCCTATAAGCCTACTTCTTCATCTTCGTTCATTTTCTTTATAGTTACATTCACCATAATAAGTAGTATTATATTTATTACTGAGTTAAATAATCCAACTGCTGTAGAGAAACTATAATCACCTAACTGTAACCCCATTCTGTAAGTATAAGTAGCTAATATATCAGATGTAGGCATATTTAAACTTGTTTGTAAAGCAAGTGCTTTTTCAAATCCTATACTCATTATTCCACCTACTGATAAAATAAATTGAATAATCATAATTGGCTTTATAGCTGGAATATCAACATTCCAAATCTGTTGAAAAATATTAGCTCCATCAATGACAGCAGCTTCTGTTAGTTCCTTACTTGAATTAGAAAGAGCTGCGGTGTAAATAATAGACGCCCAACCTGCCCCTTGCCAAATTCCACTGGCAATATATATAGTACGGAATGCTTCTGGCTTAGTCATAAAATTAATTGATGTTCCCAAAAATTGATTTACAGGTCCAACAGGAGATAAAAATAATATAATCATACCTGATATTACTATTACAGAAATAAAGTTTGGTGCATAAATTATTAATTGCACTATTTTCTTTATTCTTTCACTTTTTACCCTAGTTAAAAGTAAAGCTAAAATAATTGGTACTGGAAATCCCCATAACAATCCATAAACGCTTAATTTTAAAGTATTCATCAGTAAGGTCATAAAATCTGGTGAGGACATAAATCTTTGGAAATGTTTTAATCCAACCCACTCACTTCCTAGTATTCCACTGATAGGGTTATAGTCTTCAAAAGCAATTAGTATTCCACCTATAGGAATATACTTAAAAATTATTAACAACAGTAATGGAGGTAATGTAAAAAACAAATATAACTGGTAGTTTTTTTTCATATAATCTAATTTTTTATAAATACTTACTTTTAAATCTTGCTTTTTACTTCTGAAAAATTCTCCCTGTATTTTTTCATTTGTAACTAAAACATCACTTTTTAGCTCTCTCAATATAATCTCATCCCTTCTTATAATTTTAGAAACAATTCCGCTTACCTTTATACCATTGCAAACATTTTCATTTCTCTATAAACTAATATTATCACCATTATTTTACAGCGTCAACTATTTTTGTTATATTTATCAATATTTTATTTTTACATTGTAAACTATATACTTTTTATATTGTAAACTATACTCTTTTACTTTTGTAACAATAATTATGTATTTATCTTTTATTTTTATAGTTAGTTTGCTATACTTATTATAAATATTTTAAAAATTTATAAATTTGTAAAAATGAGGAGTTATAAATAATGCAAAACAAGAAAATTACAGCACAAGATATAGCTGATAAATTAAATATATCAAGAAACACTGTTTCCAAAGCGCTAAATAATACTGGAAATATATCTGAAGATACTAAGATGAAAGTAATCCAAACTGCATTTGAGATGGGCTATAAGAATTTTTCTCAAGAAAATAAAAATATTACTTTTAAAAATAAAGAAATTGCACTTTTCACCACTAATATGCCAAACTCTTCACACTTTGGTTCTAAATTTTTATCTGGATTTGAAAAAAAGATAAGTAGTTTGGGGATAAAGTTATCAATATATATAATTAGAGAAGATGATTTACTCTCTAGAAAGCTACCAAGCAACTTTCAAACTGAATTAATAGATGCAATTATTTGCATAGAAATGTTTGATGCTAATTATAGCAACTTTATTTGTAAGCTAGGAATTCCTACACTGTTCATCGATTGCCCTACTACTAAAGAATGTCCTAATCTTAAATCAGATATTCTACTGATGGAAAATTATAATAGTGTTTATACTGTAACTAAAAACCTAATAAATAATGGTTGTAAAAATATAAGTTTCGTAGGTGATCCTAATCATTGCCAAAGCTTTTATGAACGTTGGCAAGGATACTGCTCAGCATTACTTGATTATAATATTCAACTTGATAAAAGCACATGTATATTAGATAATGATTCAAATCCATATTCAGATTCTTCATGGCTTAGAGATAATATTAAGAAACTAGATAAACTTCCTGATGCATTTATCTGTGCAAATGATTTTATTGCTGTATCATTGGTAAATGCTTTAAAATCAATTAATATTTCTATTCCTGAAGATACTTTAGTATGTGGATTTGATGGTTCATTGGAGGCAAAAATTATAGTATCTCAACTTACTACTATTACTATTCCTAGTTATGATATGGGCAATTTAGCAGCTGAATTAATTATTTCACGTATCAAAGATAATTCTATGCCATTTAAAACTGTTCATGTAAAAACCTCAATAGACTATAGGGAGTCAACAGGTTTTAATATTATTAATACATTATAAAACTAGTTAACTTAACTAGTTTTATATTTTACCGGTTACGCAACCGGTTACTTTCTTTATTTTACCACTTACATATATCCCTTTCAAGACTTTTCTTATTTTAAGTATTAATAAATCATAATTTTTATCTATATTATGTTGTTTAGTTATTTTGAATCTCTTCCAAAAATATAATAGCTAAATATACCCATAAATAAGATATATTATCTTATTTATGGGTATATTAAACTAATTAAGTTGTAAGTATTTTATTTATTCTTTACCTCTTGCTTTTCTTTCTTACTTCCCTAGACTTTTTTATGGATAGCTTCTTTGATTGAGATTGCTTTTTTACATACTTAAGATATTTTTCAATCTTATAATCACATTTAAGTTTTTCTAAAGTATTGAGTCTCATGGCAAGTTCCTTATTAGTATATAAAGCATGAGTTTGTTTATGACAGTCTTCACATAGCAATGCAGTTTCCTTATCTCTTCCTCCCTCTTCCCTTGGAATAAGGTGATGTTCTGTAAGTTTAGGGACACCAGACCTTTTACATAATTCACAAACAAGTTCCTTCATTTCTTATCTCCATATTTCTATTCCTATATTTTATTAATATTTTTAACAAATTTATATAATATATTTATCAATTAATGTATTTCTATAAAAATCTATTTACCTAGATATAAATTTATCCACTATCTTTTTAGAATAATTATAAGCTTTATATAATCTAGGATTAGCTTTCTCCTCTTCTTTTTCTTTAATAAACTTTACCATTTCCACTATAGGCATAAGCTTGTTCATAGTATCATTATATCCTTCATTTATCCGTATTCTTTTAGCATCTGCATCTAAATTCAAAGTTCCATTTAAAGTATTTTCCACAAGTCTTTCAGGAGAAATTATTATTAATTTTGCCTCTGGATAAAGACTCCTATCTATTGTTACTTCCTTGGAAAGCAGTACAACAATTATTATGTCACATCCCTCATCATAAACTGGCTGTATAGGCGTATTATCCACCATACCACCATCAATATATTTATCTCCTAACACTTCTGTACTATCATAAATTAACGGAAGTGATGCCGATGCTAAAATCATTTTTCTTGCTTCATTTTCTTCATAATCATTTATTCTGAAATACTTAACAGAACACTCTGGAATCTTGGTACATGCAGCATAACATATTTTGTTATTTTCATTAACTTTATTACAATCAATGTACTTATTTAATACTTCAACAGCACCTTCATTACTTATTGAACCATGGTCTAACTTATCACTGAGTAATTTAATTACAAGCTGTGGATTTTTGCTTCCTAAATATAATCCTATTCCTCTTTTTATTAATTCCTTCTTACTTATTGGTACTAGCTTATCCATAGTAACTTCATCCCATAAATTTTCTGCTTTTTCCAAATCATCCATTGCAAATAAAGCTGCATTAAAAGCTCCGATAGATGTTCCTGAAAAAACTGATATATACTTATTTAAGTTAAGCTCTTTTAATGCTTTCCATACGCCAAGCTCATATGCTCCTTTTCCGCCTCCACCTGATAAAACTAATCCTATCTTCATCTTTTTTCACCTACTATTTTAAATGTACTTATTTTTATATTTTAATTATACTTTATTTGAAATTCTTATTCAAAATCCATCTATACCTATGAATAAATAAATTAATCTATTTATTTCTAATTTATAGATAAACTTCTTTATCAATCACCTACTATTTATCCAATGTTTGACTTGCATCATAACCTAAATTTCTAAAATCAGAGTTTAGTAATTCTATTCACAAAAAATAAAAATATAATACTATACACTTTTAAAAATATGTTGAATATACTGTAGTATATAAATATTTAGGAGGTAATAATTATGTATAATAATAACAATTGTTGCTATAATCCTTGTCAATGCAATAATGGACGTTATGGAAATTATGGTTATGGAAATTGGGGATTTAATAATAACCTATACTGGCTTCCACTATTATTCTTATTCTTCTAATTTTTTATCAATTAGTTTTATTTGGCATATGAATTTTTCATATGCCATTTATATTTATGACAAATAAATTAAATACATCATATATTATTATTGAATTTAAATATTAACTTTGCATTATGTAAAAATAATTAAAACTATATAATAAATATCTGAAATATTTACTGCTTATTCTTGGAGAGATTTATATGAAATTTATTATTTTTGGTGATACTAAAGGAAAAGACAATGGTATAAATAAAAAGGTTTTAAACAACTTATTAAAATCATCTAAAAAATATGCTCCATCGCCTGATTTTATAGTAATTTGTGGTGATTCAATTGCTGGTTCAAAAGACACTAATATTTTAAAACTCCAACTTGAGGATTTTAACAGCACAATAAATAAACATTATCCAAACACTCAACTTTTACCTGTAATTGGTGATAACGAAGTTAATACAAACCCTACAGATAATCGCTTTGAAAAGATATTTGCCTCAATTTATGACAATATGATTCCTGAAAGTAATTATCTTAAGGAATATAATAAAACAATATATTTCTTAGACTTTTCTAATATACGAATTATTGTTCTAAACTCCTTTCACTATGGTGAAATTCAGAAAGTTAGTGAAAGAGTTCTTCATTGGCTAAAGGAAATAACAACTGATTGTAATAAGAAAAAGCTTCTTTTCATACATTCTCCACTATTTCCAACTGGAGCTCATTTAGGAGATTGCTTAGATTTATATGCAGCTGACCGTGATAATTTATTACTTACCATAGAAGAATGTAATATTGATGCTGTTTTTTGTGGTCATGAGCATAATTACTCTAGACGTCTTATAAATAAAACTAATAATTTAAAAGACCTATATCAAATTATAACAGGCGGTGGTGGTGAAAAACTTAGAGATAAATATAAAAGTAAAAAAGGTGTGATAGTGGCGCCTATTGCAGAATATCATTATTTAATTGCTGATTCATACGATGATTATATTAAAATTACATCCATAAATATTAAAGGTAAAATATTAGATCAATTTATCATAGAATAGTGTTAAACCCTACAAAATCATTTTAAGTGACTTTGTAGGGTTTAACACTATTTTAAGTATCTCAATTTGATACTATATGCAATTTATATCTATATTATTTAAACTAGAGAGTATTTTAAAGCATCATGCTTCTTAATATATTGTATTGAAATACATCCTGGTCCACCTTGAGTAGTAAAAGCTGGTCCTAATAACCCCACTTCAATATCAGCATCTGGTATAGCTGATAATATTATTTTCTTAACTTCTTCTGCTCCATCTTCATTAAATGCATGATAAATATACAGCTTATGTTCAGAATTTATACCATCCTCTGTCATCTGTTCTATTATCTTTTGAACAGCTTTTTTATAAGTTCGCTTTGTGGTAAACTTAACTAAGGATTTCTTATCATCAGACATTGTCATTACAGGAACTAGCTTTATTACACTTCCTATTTTACCAACTATTGAGGATATTCTTCCACCTCGCACTAAATAATCAAAATCATGTGGAATTAAATATGATTTAGATAATGCTGTTACATATGATGCAGTTGGATGTGCAAAGTGTAACCATTCAGGATATGCAGGAAGAATTGCTTGTTTTGAAATTCTTAACTTAGATGAAGAAACAAAAGAATTAATAATGAATGGGGCATCAAGTATTGAAATAAGAAAATGTGCTTTAAAAGGTACATATAGACCATTACTTGTTGATGGTATTAACAAAGTTGTAAAAGGTATAACAACTTTAG
>OGIU01000751.1_pt1 | contig 17890 bp, 10 predicted proteins | sample 1571791 | NCBI WGS metagenome assembly OGIU01 (sample SAMEA2582104, study PRJEB24529) | metagenome | biome: Human gut stool | place: China | collected 2011
TGTGGATTTCGATTTGGTCTAACAAGATAATGGAGTTACGGATGATCATACCCGAAAGGGCAATGATACCTAGAATAGCCATAAAGCCCAATGGCGTTCTCGTAATATTCAGAGCCAATACGACACCGATTAATCCGAGAGGAGCTGTTAGCAAGGCCATAAACATGAGGGCAATACGCTTTAATTGGAACATGAGGATTGTCATGATCACAAAGAGCATAATCGGCATTGGTGTTAACAGATTTTGTACAGCTGTTACACTCTTTTCTGCGGCCCCATCAAGTTCAATGGTATATCCTGTAGGCAAGGAATCGCGAATGTCTTGTAAGGATTTATACACCTCTTTTGTTTTCGCATTGCCTAAGACACCTGCATTTACATTAGCGTGAATGCTGATGGTTGGCATCATGTTGCGATGCCAGATGATACCATCCTCTTGAGTCATGGTGATGGTTGCAATTTGGCTAAGCGGTACGTAGGAACCATTGCCTGTTTGAATTGGTAAGGAGGATAGAGCACTTAAGTTGTGTTGTTCATTATCTCTTAAACGGAATGTAACAGGAATTGTTTGGTTACCTTCGTAGTATTCACCAGATTTAGTGCCAGATAATAGACTTTGCAAGTGTAAGGATACGGCATAGCTATCGATACCAAGTAAACGAGCCTTGTTAGGATCGATATGAATATTGGCTACTGGTTCCGTATCTGGCCAGTCAAAGGCAATGTTATGTAAGTCCTTGTCGCCTTGCATCTTGTCTTTTACCTTATTGGCAATTTCTTTTACCACCTTTTGATCAGGTCCAGAAACGCGGAGCATAACTGGATATTTTGATGGTGGACCAATTTGTAAGAATTGCGTATTTACAAGGGCAGATGGGAATTCTTCATTTAAGTATGGAGTCAATTCATTGTATAGTTTATCGCGGTCCTCTAAGGATTTTGTGACGATTACATATTGCAAGAAATTGTTCCGTTGTAATTCAGGTTCCAAGGTGAGGACGAAACGTGGAGAGCCTTGTCCGATATAGGATGTAAAGGTGGAAATATGTTCGTTACCTTGTAAGTGTTCGTCGATAATTTTAGCTTGGTTTGCAGTATATTCGATGGACGAACTTTGAGGAAATTGCATAGATACTATGATTTCATTACGCGTTGATGATGGGAAAAATTCCTGTTTGATCAATGGTAGTGAAAGTAGGGATAATACAAAGGCACCTAAGGTGATGAGTAATACTACCTTATGATGACCTAAGGCCCAATGTAACAGTCTTTCAAACTTGTCATAGAATGTAACACTGAGCTTGTGCATGATATGGTCTCGTTTAGTCCATTCTGATTCAGGTTTTGGAGCCTTGTTTTCGATGATTTTATAACCGAGAACAGGGCTGACGAGAACAGAGGCGAACCAAGATAGGATGAGTGCCATAAATACAACGATGGATAGAGATTTTGTAAACTCTGCTACCATGCCTTGTGCTAATGCTAATGGCAAGAAGCCTGCGCAAGTAATGAGCGTACCAGATAGCATAGGGAACGCTGTCGATTGGTAAGCAAAGGTTGCAGATCTAAAGTGTCCCCAACCTTCTTCGAGCTTAACGCTCATCATTTCTACAACGATGATGGCATCGTCTACGAGGAGTCCTAGAGCCAGTATTAATGCACCTAGACTAACCTTGTGCAGATAAATACCGCTTTCATACATCAAGATAAACGTCGTAGACACAACGACTGGAATAGTGAGGGCTACAACAACGCCTGTTCGCAAGCCAAGAGATGCAAAGCTTACGAGCAATACGATGGCGATAGCTTCAAATAGAGATTGAGAGAAATCGCCAATGGATTCCTTAACAATATGTGGCTGATTTGATACTTGATCTAGCTCAAGGCCTGCAGGAATGGTTTTCTTCAATTCTGCTAGCTTTTTATCGATAGCTTCACCAAATTCTATATTATTGCCACCTGCATCCATGGAGATGGCTATGCCGATAGCCGGTTTGCCTTCATAGTAGAATTGAGGATCACTAGGATCTTGGTAGGTCATGGTTACATCAGCCATGTCGCCAAGGCGCAAGGTTTGATTATTGATGCGAATTGGCATATCTTGTACGGCTTGTGGACTATCGAATAGGCCGTTCACGCGGAGATATACATTATTCGTATCCGTTGTAATCATACCAGCTGGAACCATCATACTTTGCTGTTTGATAGCCGTTAATAGCTGTTGTGTACTGATTTTATAGGATGCTAGTTTATCCTTATTAATCGTTACATTAAGGGTTTGTTGTTGAACCCCAATGAGGCTGATTTTCTTAACATTTGGAACAGATAAAAGCTGACGTTTTAAGTCTTCTGCTTGTTGTCGCTTTTCTTCATACGAGAATTCATCGCCGCTAATAGCGTAGATAATGCCGTATACATCATCGAATCTGTCGTTGATAGTCGGTCCTTGAACGCCTTGTGGTAATGACTTCCATTCATCATTGATCATGTTCCGCGCTTCTTCCCAAGCGGGACGGATTTTATCGGATGGTAGATTTTCTTTCAGATTAATATAAATAACTGATTTGCTGCCATCTGTGAAAGATTTTGTATAGTCTACGCCAGGTAGGTCGCGCAGTTTTTCTTCTAATTTGTCCGTTACCTGATCCGACATTTCTTGTGGGGAAGCCCCCGGCCAAGCAACGCCGACTACCATGGTGCGCATTGTAAAGTCTGGGTCTTCCATACGGCCCATGTGGTTGTATGAGAAGATACCAAAGGTGAGGAGCACAGCCATGAAGTAGTAGATAATGGACTTATGTTTGAGGGCCCATTCGGCTAAGTTAAATTGTTTCATTGACTCACCGCCGTCCCTTCTTGTAATTGTTGAGTACCTGCGGTGATGACAATGTCACCCTTAGCTAAACCAGATGTGACGATGACAGAGTTCTTACCAAATTCACCAGTCTTAATCGGTACGAGATGAGCTTTTTTGTCTCGGATAATATACACTGCATTATTGCCATTAGAGTCTTTTACAAGAGCCGTTAACGGAATGGAAATATTGGTGCTATCTGTAGTAGATAGATTAGCATTGATCGTCATGCCTAGTTGTACCTCTTTTGGAGGATTTTGTAAGGTAATTTTTACGGTATACGTTCTCGCTACAGGGTCAGGAACTGGTGAAATTTCACGGACCACACCTTGTACGGTTACATCTGGTAGAGCCCAGAATGTAATAGTGGCAGGGCTACCCACATGAACCTTAGTCAATTCTTGTTCAGGAAGGGCAATGACTGCTTCTGGGTCGCGACCAGCTGCTAAGGTACCGACGCTTTGACCAGCTGCTACGACTTGGCCTGCTTCAATATTGAAAGCTGTAATAATACCTGTATCAGGAGCAGTCAAAGTAGTATAGCTATTTTGATTGCTACTCAAATTGAGGCTAGCCTGTGCTTGTTGTAATTGAGCAGAGGTAGCATTCAATTGGTTTTCTGCTTGGTCTAATTGCAATTTACTAATCGCTTGTTGAGCGTAGAGCTCGCGATATCGTTTAGCATTGGTTTCTGCTAATTCATAAGCCGATTGAGCGGCTTTTACAGCACCCTCAGCATTTTGTACTTGAGCAGATGTATCTGAACCATTAATTTGAGCAATCACTTGTCCTGCTTGAACCACATCACCAACATTTACGAATTTATTGATGACGCGCCCACCAATTTGAAAGGCCAAGTTGGTTTCTGTTTTATTATGGATGGTGCCTGCATAGCCAGCGCCGGTAGTACCAGATTCTTCACCGATGGTGATAGTACGCACCTTGAGGCTTGTATCCTCAGGTTGCTTTTCAGATCCACAACCACTTATGAGGGCAGTCCCTATTAAGAGGGCTCCTATGGTTGCTATAACTCGTTGATTCATAGAATCTCTCCTTTATACCACACATAAGCCCTATGACACACAACTACATGGATGCAGCATTCATAGGACTCCATATTATGAGAGTAGATCTAAATTAGCCATTAAAATTATAGTAATTAATAGCTCTATTAGGTCTAATTATATATTTTATACAATTTAATAATACTATATTTAGCTGTAAACGGCTAGGGGTATATATAAAAAGTGAGTCCTCCATAGGAGAACTCACTCTTTATAAACTTACGAATCTCATATATTTATGAGCTAGTAACTTTTAACTAGTAACTAGTTACTATTAACTATTAACTATTAATCTTTTTCTTCTGTTTCTTGTACTACGATAGGTTCTTCATAGGTTACAAGAATCTTATCGATACGGGTATTATCCATATCTACAACTTCAAAGGTATAGCCATTCCATTTGGCTTTGTCTAATTCTTTAGGAATGCGACCAAAGAGCACGTTTAAGAGACCGCCCATTGTTTTGTATAAGTCTTTTTCTTCGCCTGGTAGCTCTTGATCGATATGGAAGAATTCTTTAAATTCGTCTACGTCGAGAAGGCCATCTACAAGCCAGGAACCATCTTCGCGTTCAACGATTTTGTTTTCTTCTTCCTTGATTTCTTCTTCGCCAGAAGGCATGAGACCTACGATTTCTTCCATGATGTCATGTAAGGTTACAAGACCACTGAAACCACCGTATTCGTCGAGAACGATGGTTTCATGAACGCCTTCTGTACGGAGTACGTTCAATAATTTCATGAGTGTAATGGATTCTGGAATGAGTAATGGTTCTTTCAAACAAGATTCAATAATATCATGAATGGATCGTTCGCTAGGACGTTGCATGATTTGAACTAATACATCAGATACGGTAACGAGACCTTTTAATTCGTCCAAGGAATCGGTACCTACAGGAATGCGGTAATGGTTGGCGTTTTTGAGGACTTCCATGATTTCGTCCTCTGTACCGTTAAGGTCAATCCATTTGAGCTGCGTACGAGGTGTCATGATGTCACCAGCGTTCATATCTGCCAAGTGGAAGATATTTTCTACGAGGATAGGTTCCTCTTCTTCGTAAGCACCCATGGCAACGCCTTCGGTGAGCATTTTGTTGATTTCAGACTCTGTAACAGGCGCCTCTTCTTTCACAGTAACGCCTAGTAATTTTAAAAGGAATTCTGTGGAAACACCGAGGAAGCTAACGATAGGTTTTAATGCTACAGATAACCAGTAAATCGGTTTAGATACTACAACAGCAATGCTTTCAGGACTATTTAAAGCCAAACGTTTCGGCACAAGCTCGCCAATAACGAGGGATAAATAGGTGATGATAGCAACGATGAGGAAGGAGCTAATAGATGCAGCATAGGGCTCGATGCTTGGAATGCTTGCCACTAAGATATCCTCTAACGGACCAGAGAAGGTAGCACCAGAATACAAACCAGTTAAGATACCAACAAGGGTAATACCAATTTGAATAGTAGAGAACATCTCGTTTGGATTTTCTGCTAATTCAAAGGCTTTTTTAGCACGCTCGTTGCCCGCTTCGGCCATTTCCTCTAATTTTCGTTTCTTCGCATTGACGATGGCCAATTCCGTCATAGAGAATAAGCCATTCGCGATGATTAATACGATGATAATTATAAAATCTAAGGTCAGATCACTGTCCATGTAAATAGATACTCCTTTTATATTCTGCACATGAGAAAATAGAAATGTTACTCTTTAGTATACCATATTAGCATCAATAAATGTTTGTATACAAGAAAAGCACCCTAATGGGTGCTTTTCTTGTGTCAATACATTTGCAAATGGCTAGATAGATATTTCCGTCAGTAACTAGCATAGAAAAAGCAGGGCTGCCACCCTATTTTCCATTTGAATGCATTAAAATGTTATAACTATTGATTTCCTTGATTAATATAATATATGATTGCCTTTAATTTGTAAATATGGCTCTAATAAGGGTATAGTATGTATATAAATTAAGATTAGTATTAATTATTAGGTCATATAAATTGGACCTCATGATAGGATTAGATTTATGACAAGTGAACAGGAATGGGAACAGGTTTTACAAATAAAGACAGCAGGCCGCGATGATAGTCGGTCTGATACGGAGCATCATCCTTACGAGCCGACGGATTATTGTGTGCTAGAGCGCTTGGCAAATAGCGGTCATATTCGCAAGAAAAATACCCTCATCGACTATGGCAGTGGCAAGGGTCGTGTCAGCATTTTTATGGCGTACCAAACAGGTTGTCATTCTATCGGCATTGAATACGATGAACGACCCTATGAAAGGGCTCTTATCAATGGTGAAAGCCCAGCTGCTCGCAATCGTGTAAGCTTTGTGCATGGTGATGCGGCGCTTTATGAATTGCCAGACCAAGCAGATCGTTGCTTTTTCTTTAATCCCTTTGCACTCCATACGATTAAGCGGGTATTAGGAAATATCTTTGATTCCTTATACCATCGGCCGCGAGAGATTAAGCTGTTTTTCTACTATGTCAACGAAGAGGTAGAAAACTTCTTGAATAACCATGTGCGATTGGAACAAGAAAAACTCATTGATTGTAGTGATCTCTTTGAAGAACGTGATATAAAAGAACGAATTTTAGTGTATTCTGTTAACTTGTTTTAGTATATTCTGTCAGCTTATTTTAATGTATTCATTCTATTTATTTTAGTATGTAAGAAACCTCAATGTTGAAGGCTTGTTTTAGTGGTTCTAAATTTGTACGACTAGGACATCATTCAATTTGAGGTTTTATTCTATTTTTAAGGAACTTTCACCTAGATTATTAAGGAAAAAGCAGATAAATTCTGATATAATAATATATTAGAGATTATAAAATCAAATTATTTTTTATGGTTCTATACATTGATTCGTATGCACTAAGTTAGTGGATAGGGCTGAGTGTATTGAAGACTGGAGGTACCCGTGGAAATCATCGATACAGCATTGATTGAACGTATTCGCAAGGCCTTAATTAAACGTTATGATCGAGATCAACAGATCCAACAAATGATAGAAGAAATCGGTGCCGAAGAGGGACTCAATGAGTCTGAATTGGCTATCGTTTACCAAGCTTATTTAGAGGTTAAGGAACGCGTTTACTACACATCCTCTCTCGTAGATTTGTGGAATCAAATTGAAGAGGTTCAAAAACGAATGTCCATGTTGCATACCTATGATTCTCTTGAAGAGGATTTATTTGGTAATGTGTTAGGCGACAATCAAGAGGATATTATCATTGCTGATAAATCGTATCTTGGTAAGGGTGCTAGCCATAATAACGATGTGTACGCTATGGAACAGGTTCAATTGTCCGATATTCCTGCACAGCACGATTCTACAGTGGGCATGAACCATATTAAATTGAATGAATTACATTCTATGGGTGGTCTTTTTACAGGTTCTGGTGAAAGCCCAAAACAAGAGATGTCTGACCTTGATGAAGCACTTGTAGAACATATGGATGTCAATCCACTAGATGGCGTTGAAAGTTTAGAAGTCTATCACTTGGATGAAGACAATAAACATAAATCCTTAAATGATAAATTCGATGATGATATGGATGAGGACGAAGAGGATTTGTCTTCCATAGATCCGTATACAGCAGTAAATGCTTTGTTATTTGGCAAAGCTGGTTTAGATTCAGATAAAGCCAATAAAAAGATGGAAAAGCTTCTTAAAAAGCAATTGAAACGCGTAGATGATGAATGGGCGCGTATCAATGGGACTGATGAAAAGTCTAAAAAATCTAAGGACCATAAAAAATCCAAAGACGAAAAGAAATCTAAAGAAGGCAAAAAATCTAAGGATGACAACAAGTCTAAAGAGGATAAAAAGGACAAAAAACATAAAAAGTCCAAGGAAGATAAACATTCTAAGTCTGAAGATAAATTAAAGAAAAAGAAAGACAAGGCTGAAAAGAAGCTTAAAGTCTTAAATGACAAGTTAAAAACAGTCTTTTTAGCTGATACTTTCAGTAAAAAAGATAAGAAAAAAGACAAGAAAAAGGATAAAAAATCCAAAAAGGATGGATCCGAAAAAAAGTAGAAACGATAGTTTCCGTATGGAATAGTAAGGCCTCTAAGAAGGCTAAGGAGAGTACTAGTGCTGAGAAATCAGCCAGTACTGGGACTATCGACCGCGGATGCGGTAAATGCAAGCGATGTAAGGGACCTAAATGTAAGAAATATCCAACATAATTACAGTTAGGTAATAGAGTAGTTACGTTATATGAACGAACAGTTAGGGGTTAATGATGAACCGATGGCAACGATTATTTGAAGGCATAAAGACAGAGATTAAGGTATTTATCTTCTTCTCTGCCTTGTTGACTGCATTTAGAATCGTGTTTCTTGCAGTATTCCAATCACAGCTAGCATCTGTGACGATGGAAAATATCCTTACGTCCTTATGGCTAGGCTTTAGATTGAGTCTCAAGACCGTTGGTTCTTTGTGTTTATTGGGTTTCTTAGGAGGCACATTGGTGAATACCTTTGTACCAAAATGGCCATCCTTGCGCATTAAACAGGTTATCTATTCTATTGCAACGGTACTGTTAACATTCTTATTCTTGGGGCGCATTCCGTTCTATAAGATTTTTAACTCCTCCTATAATGCGATGCTCATTAATGGTAAAAACGATGATATCGGCGCCATTATCAATACAGCCATCAATGAATATAATGCGTTGATGTACATCGTAGGCGCTGTTGTGTTGAGTGCTGCCCTTTGTTGGTTCCTCGTTCGTTTCTTGGCGTGGGGTACAAAGAAATATAGCGATTACGCTAATACTCAACTAGTTTGTACTACGTGGTATCCTAAGACGAAGAAAACGCAATGGATTACAGGCATTGGATTGACTGTAGTTATTGGCGTACTAGGACTATTCTTTAGATTTGGTGGTGCTTTTAACTATACAAATTCCATCAACTGGGAAAGTGCGGCGCGCCTCAGTTCTAATCTGTTAAACGAGACCATTCTTGATGATGTGCAGGCTCTCTATCGCGTTAAAAGCATCGCAAAGCGTGCAGATGAACTTGAGGTCATCAATTTAACACCTCAAGAATTGAGTGAAAAAATTAGTGCCATCGGCGGTAAGTTTAACGGTAAGGATTTTGATGGTTCTTTCACAAGAACGATTACAACCCAACGTTTAGCAGAGCAACCGCAATCTATTAACATCGTTCTCGGTGAATCCTATGGTTTATGGCCATTCCTTGCTGAATATAACGAACCTGGTGCGTACCTCGTTGAACAAGGTCGTAAATATGCTGCCAGTCCTCAAGCGATGAGTACACAGCTAGCACTTGCCCAAGGTACAGGTACGATGCCTGCTATCAACGGTTTATTGACTGGTATGCCTGATACAGGTTTATATCCTAACTATGAAGGTGAAAGTTTCAAACAACCATATGGCTTAGGCATTGGTTCTGTTATGAAAAAACTAGGTTATAAAACAGTATTCTGGTACGGCGGCTTTAGTACATGGCAAAATGTGAAGAATTTTGCCTTGTCTCAAGGGTTTGATGAATTCCATGATGCGTCCGAAATGCCAAGCGATGAAAGTAATGCGTGGGGCGTAGCGGATAAGGATATGTTTAAAGCCATCTCCGCATATATGGAACAACATAGAGGGGAAAAAATCCTCAACGTAATCATGACTACATCTAATCATCCTCCATATAGCGTTAACGTCGCTAAAGAAGGGTATGATGTGAACAAGGTAAAAGGTCATTTGCCGGATACAATCGCTGAAACCGATAAGCAATTGAACGAAATGGGTCATATTTGGTATGCAGACCATGTAATGGGTGAGTTTATCGCCAGCGAAGAAAAAGCAGATCCATCGGCGCTCTTTATTATCACTGGGGACCATAGCGAACGCTTTACCTTTGCTCGTGAAGTAAGTCCTAATGTGGCATCTACCATTCCGATTATCTTCTATGGTCGAGGCATTCATAAAGACTGGCTTGCTCCTAATGCGTTTGGCATGAGCATTCAAATCATTCCAACCTTGGCAGAACTTGTGGGACGTCCTGGTCAAACCTATGAAGCCATGGTACCAAGCTTGTTTACACAAGAGGAATTTGTCTTTAACCATAGACTATATTTAGATAACAATGGAAAACTTATGGAACAAGGCACAAATATGCCTCAAGCCTATGGTAAGGTAATTAAAGACATGCGCGAACTTGCGGCATGGCGTATCAAACATGGGGATAGTATTCAATAATTTTTGTATACGATACATATGGTAGATATCATATTTGTATCTACCATATGTATCTACATAGTAAATTAACGGGATTTGTAAGTTAAAGGATGATCTATGAGCACTGTGACGGCTATTATCTTAGCGCGCAACGAAGAAAAACATATTGTAGATTGTATTAAGAGTATTCAATTTGCTGATGAAATATTAGTTATCGATGATGGAAGTACAGATCAAACGGTACCTCTTGCTACTAACTTGGGGGCTAAAGTTATACCACATCCTCTGAATGGAGATTGGTCACAACAACGGAGATTTGGTATATCTCAAGCGCATTCTGAATGGATTCTATTTATAGATTCGGATGAGCGTGTATCTCCTCAATTAGCAAAATCAATTCAAGAATCTATTAAAGGAGAGCCAAAGGCTTATTGGCTACGAAGATATAATTTATTCCATCACAATCCAGCTACGCATGGCGTAGTAAGACCTGATAAGGTTTTGAGATTAATGCCTCGTGAAGGGGCTACAGTGGAGGGGGCAGTCCATGAGACCTTTATTAGTCCTTATCCACAAGCTACATTAGAAGGTAAATTGTATCACTATACGTATGATAACTGGCATCAGTTCTTTGAAAAGTTCAATAAATATACTACAGCAGCGGCCAACAAGTACAAGGCACAAGGGAAATCTTGTAGTTTTTTAGGGGATATTATATTGCGTCCAACATGGGCATTTTTTAAGATATATATTTTGCAAGGTGGCATATTAGATGGAAAAATAGGTTTTCTATTATCTATCTACCATATGATGTACACCATGACGAAATATGTAAAATTATATTATTTAAACAAATCTAATGGGCAATTATAATCAGTAATTTAGTATAGTAGATTGCTATGGGGAATTATTGTTCTTGAAGTAGATATGGAAGTATGAATGAGTGAACAATTTTTTCTATCCCTACAACAAAATATAAAACTAATGCTTTGGGCTCCTATATTGAGCACCATCTTTCGAATCATATTTATGATCGTTTATAATCCTTATCCCACATGGAAGGGACGCTGGAAATCTGTAGTAGGTTCGTTGCGTTATGGCTTCTGGTGGGGTATGGACTTTGATGCTTATGTATTCTTACTACCCTTAGTATTGGTGACGCTCCTTGCATTATTATTTGATGGGTATCACCAAATAGAAGATACTGTACGGTTAGTGGGATTAACTATTTATTCCTGCATACTTTACGCAGCTTTTGCAGGAAAAATGATTTTCTACAAGCATTTCCATGATACGTATAACTATATGGTTCATTATGGAAATCATGCAGAGAAACGTAATTTGATTGATGTATTCTTTAATCAAGATCGAGGAATGCTTGTCATCCTAGGATTGATTCCTATTACATTTATATCCTGGTACATGGGTGATTTCTTCTTATCCTTGCCTTCTATACCATATCCAACTATTGAAGGAACTTGGCCTACTGTAGCTTGGAATATAGGTCTTGTGGCTGCCTCCGTTTTAGGGTTTTATTGGTTCCGCTATGGTGGAACCTTATCACATGATGATAAACCAGAATGGGATACGATTCCTACAGTGGTAAAAGAGGATATATTCTTTGCTCGTGCTACAGTGCCAGATCTATGTGCCTTAGAAACGGTGCTAAAACATCCGCTTCGTGATGAATATACCGCATCTGCTGAGGATATTGGTGACGCCATTCACCGTATTGTTCCTAAGGAATATAAAGATTCTTGGCAGGATTTGAATACACCGCTTCATGCATTCAAGCGCGTTGCATCAGGTCCTCGTATTGATAAACCACAACATATATTCTTTATTGTTGGTGAAAGTATCCCTCAATGGTCTCTTGATGAACCTTATAAGGATCTTAATATATGTCCTGGTTTATGGGATTTTAAAGATAATCCACATACGGCGCAAGTACCTAATTTCTTGCCGGCCGGTAATGTATCTCGTCCATCCATTGTGAGTCTCTTATCTGGTGTCTATGATTCAGGTATGGAAATCAATGAACGGGAAGCCTTCTGGCATGAATCATTGCCGACTTCTTTGGCATCTCAAATGAAGCGTTTAGGTTATGATACGATTTATTGGTATGGTGGTAATGCATCGTATGGTAACTTTAATCACTTTGGTAAGGCTCAAGGCTTTGACCGCGTGGAAAGTGCTTCGGTGTTCTGTGGTCCCGATGCTCCTAAAACTTGGGTTGGTGTCTATGACCATGTCTTTTTAGAACATATAGAACAAGAAATAAAATCCTTAGAACATCCTACATTCCATTTTATTTACACTACATCCAATCATGGACCTTATAAAATGGAGGATTCCTTATTAGATTATGATCCTGAACAGGTGATGCCAAACCTTGGAGATGATTTAAAATCCAATAAGAAACGCAATAAGGAATTGGCTACCTATCGCTATAGTGATAAGGCGATTTTTAACTTTGTTAATGCTATGAAAGAGGCTTTTCCTGATAGTTTATTCGTTGTCACCGGTGACCACTCGAATCTATTCGGGTCTTTGAATAATACATCCTTAATTCAACGGGATTATACATTGCGCGACACATTCTGTACCGTAGGATTATTGCAACACCCTGCTTTCACTAAGGACAGTATTACAGCGCCTATTGGCACGCATATGAGCCTCATGCCTACAATCATTGAAGCCATTGCACCAAAGGGTTTTGAATATTACTCTATTGTACCGTCCTTGTTTGATGAGCAGCCAGAAACTTTAGTCACACCGTACCAATGGATTACGCCTCATATGATGGGCGATGTTCGTATGGATTATGGTGAAAGCAACATACCGTCTTATAAACCGGTTGAGCCAATTCGCCCTATTGATAATCATGGGGACGATGCGCGCGATTGGACAATGTTGACCATGTGGCTTATTAATCATGAGGACAGCATGAATAAGTCATAGTATAATTAAATGATAATAGTCTATTGATGTATATGTAATCAGTATTTCGTATACATCAATAGATGTTACTAAATGTGTATTGATATGTGTATGATAGGAGGAACCTATGTCTATAATCAATGTTGTAGGCGCCAAAATTTGGGGTGGCGGTGAACAATATGTATATGATATTTGTAAGCAATTACAACAACGACATAGGACTGCGTACATCTTAGTGGACCAATCGAATGAAGATATGCAATCTCGGTATGCTCAAGTGGGCCATGTGATGACTGCCAATCTCTATACCTTGAAGGGTTTTCTATCTGTTAATGCGGTAGCTAAACAGATGAAAGAACAGGGGATTAATACAATTGTATGCCACTCTGGTAAATATATCTTATTCTGTATTGCTCTTAAGCAGTTAACAGGTGCTAAATTGGTGTTTATAAAGCATAATCTTGTACCTGGTAAAACAGATATATATCATAGATGGATCAATGCACAAGTAGATGCCTTTGTTTGTGTGTCTAAACTTGTTTATGACGATCTTATGACGCCTGCTATTAAGGATACTAGCAAATACCATGTTGTATATAATGGTATTGATCCGAACCGATTCCAGTCCTTTTCAGATGCTGTTCCCATGAAATATAAGGTTAGAACCTTTGGCTATAGTGCGCGTATAACAGAACGGAAAGGTTTGTATCTGATTTTAAGTGCTCTGGAACAGATTCATCAAAACAATCCCGATGTTCGATTGATTATATCGGGGGCTGGTACAGAGGATCAAATTAAGAAATTAAAAGATTATATACATGCACATCAAATGCATTCTTACGTTGAATTTATAGGCTTTACACGAGATATTGAAGGTTTATATAGATCCATAGATTGCTTACTATTGCCAACGATAACGCGTGAAGCCTTTGGTCTCGTTATTTGTGAGGCTATGTATTGCGGTGTACCAGTCATTACAAGTGGCTCTGGGGCTCAGCGAGAAATCATAGACGATGGTGAATCTGGATTTATTGTAGATCCTTTGAACGAACACAGCTTACAACAAGCTATGGAACATGTGATGAGTGATGCTGTAGACTTGCCAAATATCATCACAAAGGCACGACAAGTTGTGGAACAGCGATTCATTATTAATCGTGTGGCAGATGAATTAGTTACGATTATAGATAATTTACACTCCACTGATAAGTAATGATAAGGTTTGGTAGTTTTTAGTGGATAGGAGTTTGAGATGGGATATTTAGAAACACAATGGCAGCGAGGTCGTAAGATTTACGGCAAACGTAGTTGGAGGGAAACACGACGCACTTTCCTTCATACAATGCGCTCTATCCGCAATAAACGAGAAATAGAGGCACTAGAGAACTATTTTGCAAGCTATACGCCAGATCCAACATTGTTAGACCGTCAAGTTGGTCTATTTGAGTTAATGACGCGATATTTCTTGTTTAAAAGCTCAACACCACAGGAACGATTAGAGGCTATTGTTAATCATTTTGATTATTTAAAAGATGTGTTTACAGATGAAGCCATTCGCGAAATGTATTCTGTAGATCCAGATAATATTTATGACGATGTAAGTCGTATGAATCGTGGCTTTATTGTATGGGAATCAGAAGATCTTGATATGGTGGCCCGTTTATATTATGGACCGGGTCAACGAAAAGAAGGTTTTTTAACCTTGTTACTAACCTTGGGTAAACAAGGCGTATACCATGCTAATTTCCGCTTTGGTAAAGGTTTTAATGGAGAACCTGCTATGTGGATTGGCACGATTCAAGGATATAAAGATGGCCTTGATAATGCTAAAACAGTTACTAAAAAGATGTTTGGGTATCGACCAAAAAACTTCATTATGTTCCTATTACGCCATATTGCGGTCCTTTGTAAGGTCGAATCCATTTATGCCGTATCTGATGAAGGCTTTTATGCAAATACACACTTAGTTCGCGGTCATCGCGCTAAGGTAGCTGAGCTAGATCCATTGTGGGAGGAATCTGGTGGTGTTGTATGTAGTGATGACCGTTTCTTCAACATTCCATTAGAGGAATATCGTAAACCTATTGAAGAAATTAAATCACAAAAACGTAGCCAATACAGAAAACGCTATGAATTACTCGATCAATATGAGCAAGAGATTCAAGAACATCTGAAACCATTGTTACGTGTAAAATAGATATCTATAAAATAGATGTTAATATGATGAAAATTAGATTGTAGCTATGTAGGTGAAAAGGGGTTAGTATGCAATCTTGGATAATTAAGAATTCTGAAATGGTGCTGACCGTACTCATTTCACTGATGATATGTACGACGCGGTCATCTATGGCATTAGGGAATTTAATATATAGCCTTATTATATTGATGACCTTAGTAACTTGTTGGTATAGACGACATGAAATCTCTGTACCACAGTCCATACGCCAATATGGATGGGCCTATGTAGGCATGTTACTATGCGTATTGCCATCCGCATTAATTAGTACCGATATAGCGGTGACTACTAAATATTTCTTCAATATTTGGGTTTGGAAGGTATTAGTCATCGTCCCAATTCTGCTATGTATTAAGAGTTCTCGCAAATTATACGCCATATTATCAGTATTTTTTGTGTATATGGGCGTCGATGCTGTATCGGCCTTTGCCCAATATTTATTGGGCTATAACTTAGGACCAGGAGGTCGTGCAGGTGGTGTTATACACGGCTCTATGATGGGACTTGCCATGTTGTTAACATTGGCTTTTCCATTAGCATTAATTGCTGCCTATGATAAGAGATTTCCTTCGTATGTAAGAAAATCTGCTGTATTTTCTTTGTTTGGCATGCTATTAGGCATGTGGGGGAACCAAAGCCGTGGTTCCTGGTTATTTAATGGCATTAATGGTGCGCTCATTACATTGCGCTATTGCTTTGTAAATATTCGCTATGTATTAGTACTACTTGTAGCTGTTGTAGGTATAGGATATGCATTTAGTAGCAATCAAGCCTATGTAGCTCGTTTTGAAAGTACTTTTAATATAAGCACAGATGGTTCAAATTTGGGCCGTATTTATGTATGGGAAGCAGATAAGCAAATGATTATGGACCACCCTGTAACAGGTGTCGGTCCTGGATTATGGCAAAAAACATATCGAGAGCACTATAAATTAAAACAAGAAACTCAAGATTTAGGCCATTCTCATAATAATTTATTGCAAATAGCCTCTGAATCTGGTCTATTAGGCCTCGTTGGTTTCTTAGGATTCTCAATTTTTATGTTCTGTAAATCGTTGAAACACTATGTGAAGACACGAAACCCTTATGATTTATCAATCCTTGTAGGTTTAATTAGTTACTTATTCCTATTTGGATCAGTTGATTATACGTGGGGAAATTCATCTGGTATTCGCATGTTTTGGATTGTTATGGGCATCATGATTCAATTGAAAACAATTGAGAGTTAATTGAGAATTAATTGAGAATCACAGGGTTATTTAGGAAATATTTACGCATTATTTAATTGATTTTTATGTCTAATTTAAATAGACCCAAAATCTCCAAAAAACTGCATAAAAGATAGCTAAAATCTATGTTTTTTCATAGTTTTAAACTTTTGAATATGATACAATATATGTAAATATTGGTACATTGTATTCGTATGGTTTAGAGGTTGTTTTCTTAAAAATTGTATTGAGAAAACAACCTTTTTTTATAGTTTGGGGTATTAGTATGAATAGTTCTGGATATAATAATCACAACAAATTGCTTATTAGCAAAATCATAGTGCTTATAGCAGATTATGTTTCTATTGTGTTAGGCACATTAGCTGCCTATCATTTGCGTTTAAACTTGCCATGGTTACAGGTAAGTTCAAATTTTAAGGTAGATGAAATCTATGTATATGGTGTTATACCTTTCGTATTTTTAGCCATATTATTGCTCAATAATGCCTATTCTGTAGTATCTCCTTATTGGGATACGATGAAGAACTTATTCCGTAGTATCACTATTGGCGTTGTTGTATCCATTGTGCTCATGTACACAGGTCATGTAATCAACGATGTATCTCGACTCTTTGTTATCTTTGCCTATCTATTTATGCTGCTCTTTATCTTTAGTAGTCGTTTTATTGTAGGTAAAATTCTTTCAAAAGCAGGATACTTAAATATACCAGTCCTTCTCGTTGGTGCAGGTAAAACAGCAGAGCTCGTAAAGAAATCTTTAGATCGTATGCCAATTGCTACCTATAAGATTATTGGTTATGTAGATGATAATCCTAAATCCTCTACCATTGCTCAAGAATATCCATGTCTCGGTGCTTTTTCTGATGTTGAAAGAGTTATTAAAGATACAGGAGTACAAACAGTCCTTATTTGTGCACCAGGGTTAGAGCCTAAAAAGTTAGTATCCTTGATTAATCACTTGCAACTATTAGTAAAGCGCGTTGCCTTTGTACCTGAGTTATTCGGTTTGCCTACAAGTAACATTACGGCGCGTGGCATGATGGAAGAGCAAGCCGTTGTATTGCGGGTACAAAATAACTTGGCTCGTAAATCTAACCGTATTATGAAACGCATCTTTGATATTGTTGCTACTGTTTGTGGTGGCATCTTGATTTTGCCAATTCTCGCCATCGTAGCTGTATTGATTTATCTAGATTCTCCAGGTCCTATCGTATTTGGCCACAAGCGCGTTGGCCAAGGTGGTAAAGAGTTCCCATGCTATAAATTCCGCTCCATGGTGCCTAATGCGCAAGAGGCGCTAGAGGTATATTTGAAAGAAAATCCTGCAGCTCGTGAAGAATGGGAACGAGATTTCA
>OGIU01000757.1_pt1 | contig 17830 bp, 12 predicted proteins | sample 1571791 | NCBI WGS metagenome assembly OGIU01 (sample SAMEA2582104, study PRJEB24529) | metagenome | biome: Human gut stool | place: China | collected 2011
AAAAAAATCAATACATAGCACAAATACAAGAACAGATAAGAAGAGATGCGACTTCCACCTATATATTTTGTTACTTCTCCTACAAAGAAACTTGTAATACCTACTCCATTTGTAATTCCATCAATGATTCGTTTATCAAAAAAATTCGTTTGTTTTGCTAATTTTCTTATACTTTCAGTTAAAGATTTTTTAAAAAAAGTATCTATGTAACCACGATTATATGACCAATTATATACAAAATTGATTGGTTTTTCCCACCTAATTCTTTTAGAACTCCACTTTTGAAATGAATTAAGTAAAGTGAAATTTAATCTAGATGAATAAAAAGGCTTATATAAACAGTATGCTATAAATATTCCAAACAAAGCTATACTGACTGAAAAAATTGCATTTTTCAAAAATTCATACCAATCTACAAAATTTTCTGAATTGGTATGCAAAAGGTTTATCGACGGCGTTACTAATTTTGATAATATATCAAAGTCTATTCCTTCTTGATTGAAAGGAATTCCTATGGCTCCAATAAACAAAGTAAATAAAAGCAATACAAGCATAGGAAATAGAATAGTATTGTCTGATTCATGGGGATAATAGAAAGTTCTTGTATTAAGTCCAAAATTTTCAACAGTAATAAAAGTTTGATTTCTTACATTATTACTAATTTTATATGTTTTATTGCCAAAAAAAGAAGCTCTTTTCGTATTATTCATTGTTAATAATGGTACTAACCCAAAATTCCTATTAAGTTTTTTATCTTCTTCTTTACCCCATAAAGAAATTGAATAGAAGGAGCGACTTTTTTTTCCACTATAATTTATAAAATAAGTGTTTAAATGGCCTTCAAAAGTAAGTAAATAAATCCGAAACATATAAAATGCGGTTAATCCCGCTGTTGAACAAGCTATTATTGAAAAAATTGGCGAAAATAACAAACTATCATTAAGAATTTCATCTTTAGACCAAAAACAAGCAAGGGGGGGAATACCACAAAGTGAGAGTGTTCCTACTAAAAAGGCAGTTTTTGTAATCGGCACATGTTTTGTCAAACCACCCATAAGAATCATATTCTGACTTTTATCAGGAGAATAGCCAACTATAGCTTCCATTGAATGAATAATGGATCCAGATCCTAAAAACAACAAAGCTTTCGAATAAGCATGAGTAATCAAATGAAATAAAGCGGATCTATAAGACCCCATACCTAGAGCTAACATCATATAACCCAGTTGAGACATTGTAGAATAGGCTAAACCTCTCTTAATATCTTTTTGAGCAAGAGCTAAAGTGGCTCCTAAGAGTACTGTTATTATACCTATCAAAGATATTATATACATTATAGAAGGGATAACTATAAAAAGAGGAAGAAGACGAGCTACAAGAAAAATTCCCGCTGCTACCATAGTAGCAGCATGTATAAGAGCCGAAATAGGAGTAGGGCCCTCCATGGCATCCGGCAACCATACATGAAGAGGAAATTGTGCAGATTTAGCAATAGGACCCACAAATAATAGAAATGCACACAAAGTAAGGAATAAGAGATTTATTCTATTATTTAATATTAAATTATTGAATATTTCGAACAAATCGTGAAATTCGAAACTGCCAGCTATCCAATAAAGACCTAAAATTCCTAATAATAAACCAAAATCCCCTACACGATTGGTTACAAAAGCTTTTTGACAGGCATTCGCTGCAATAGGTCGTGTGAACCAAAAACCTATTAATAAATACGAACACATTCCAACTAATTCCCAAAAAAAATAAACTTGGATCAAATTAGAACTAGTAACTAATCCTAACATTGAAGTATTAAAAAAACCCATATAAGCAAAAAACCTCAGATATCCTTGATCATGAGACATATAATTATCACTATAAATCAGAACCAAAATTCCAACAGTTGTAATTAATATTGACATAATAGAAGTAAGTGGATCAATAAAGTAACCGAACTCAAAAGAAAATGCATTATTTATGGTCCAAGACCATACATTTTGATGAATGCAACTTAGAAAAATTTGTTGAATAGATAGATAGAGCGAAAAGATCATAACTATACTTAACAAAAAAATACTCAGAAACGTCCACATACGTCGAAGGTTTTTTGTTGCTGTCGGAAAAAGTAGAAGTCCAGCTCCGAGTAAAATAGGTACTGGAAGTGGAATGAAAGGGATGATCCATGAATATTGATATGTATGTTCCATAAAATAAAAAACCCTTTTTATTTTATTCTTAAATTTTTTATTTCTTATTCACTGGTTTGTATATATATATATATATATTTTTTCAAAGGGGATAATAAAAAAGCGCATTTTTTCAAACTTAAATAGAAATTTTTTCGAATTAGTATAATCCTTCATAAACCTTTGAAAAGAAATATATTCAAATCAAAAAATTAGAAGTTATTAACTAATATTACTAAGTTACTGTAAAAAAAACGATTTGTCTTTTTTTTTTTTTTTTACTACTAAAAAAAATTTTGATTTTATGCAGATACAGAAAAAGTGAATTATAATTCCGTATTACAATAATTTATATACATATATTAAGAATAGAACAAAGATTTACACGACAAAAAAATACTTAATATTAAGTATAAAAAAAAGTTATTTGGGTTTGATTATTTAGAATTATTATTGAATTATGGAATTTAGTTATTGTCTTCCAGTACACTAAGTGAGCTTTTTTTTCAAGAAATATTATTATAATCGATATTTTTTTTTACATATGAAGTGAAGAAATTTAATAAAATTTTTTTCTAATATAATCTAAATCTATCAGTATAGATTAATTAAATGAGCACTCTCATACGGATTTAAAACGTTAAATACAAAAAATTTTTCAAGAAAAAGGGAAAAAATAGTTGGGTTTTAAACTTTTGAATGTCTGTTTTGTTTGAAAAATAATATATAATAAAATTTAAAATAAAAAAATTACTCAATATGGAGTACGAAAGAATAGAATAATAAATGTCTTTGACATCCAATTATACCACTGAAAAACTTTTTTCATTTTTGAATGGCAGTTCCAAAAAAACGTACTTCTATCTCGAAAAAGCGTATTCGTAAAAAAATTTGGAAAAGGAAGGGATATTGGACATCGTTGAAAGCTTTTTCTTTAGGGAAATCACTTTCTACAGGTAATTCAAAAAGTTTTTTTGTACAACAAAATAAATAAAAAACACTAGAATCATTAGAATTAGCCTAACGTAAAAACCAATTTTTTAGAATACATATAAATTAAAAAAATCTATAGGAACCAAAATAAAAAAAAAAAGATAATATATATATATACGAAATATACGAAAGATTCCTATTGATTTTGTAAAAAAAAGGGGGGGTTATTACTTTCCCCATCAATAAAAAAATAAATAAAGATCTTGTATTTCCTCTTAACTAGGAAATACAAGATCTTTTAGCGAAATCAACAGGTTCTTTAAATTAATTTAAGTCAAAAATTTTGCACTTTATACCTTTAGGAATTATTATTTCTCTTAATTCTTATATTCTTTACTTGGAATCAAAGTTATAAAAGTATCTATCCACAATTAAGTGAATATTAGATACTAATAAGTAATAATATATGATATTTTTTTTAAGCGATCAAAAAATATTATGTTTGTACAATATAAAAAGATGCATGAAAATAGATATTTTGACAATTGTTGTTTTTCATTTTTCTTGAGCAACTTAGGCAAATTTTAGTTAAAATTTCTAAGGATTTTGGAGAAGTTTTAATTTTTAGAAAAAGCATTTTTTTAGTAATAAAATCAATTTTAAATTCCATTAAATTAGCTTCTTTATTTAAAATTTGAATCTCGACGATTGAGTAAAAACTTGTTAGTATTATTTTGAACAAGTTGCCGCTATGGTGAAATTGGTAGACACGCTGCTCTTAGGAAGCAGTGCTAGAGCATCTCGGTTCGAGTCCGAGTAGCGGCATAATATCTTATAAAAGAGATATTATAAGTTTTATAATCAAATTAATACCCGACTTGTTTTCTAAAATCGGGTAAAACCTAGTATTAATTTATTAATTTTTAACAAATTTTTTATGATTTTTTCAATTTTAGAGCATATATTAACTCATATATCTTTTTCGGTCGTTTCAATTGTACTACTAATTTATTTTTTAACTTTATTAGTTAATTTAGATGAAATCATAGGATTTTTTGATTCATCAGATAAAGGAATCGTAATTACGTTTTTTGATATAACAGGATTATTATTTACGCGTTGGATTTATTCAGGACATTTTCCATTAAGCAATTTATATGAATCATTAATTTTTCTTTCATGGGCTTTTGCAATTATTCATATAGTTTCCTATTTTAATAAAAAAAAAAAAAATCACTTAAACGCAATAACTGCGCCAAGTGCTATTTTTATTCAGGGTTTTGCTACTTCAGGTCTTTTAAACAACATGCCTCAGTCTGCAATATTAGTACCAGCTCTCCAGTCCCAGTGGTTAATGATGCACGTAAGTATGATGATATTAGGCTATGGCGCTCTGTTATGCGGATCATTATTATCAATAGCTCTTCTAGTCATTACATTTCGCAAGGTCGGATCTACTTTTTGGAAAAATAATATGAAAAATAAAATGTTATTAAATGAATTATTTTCTTTTGATGTACTTTACTACATAAATGAAAGAAATTCTATTTTACTACAACAAAATATTAATTTTAGTTTTTCTAGAAATTATTATAGATATCAATTGATTGAACAATTAGATTATTGGAGTTTTCGTATTATTAGTCTCGGATTTATCTTTTTAACCGTCGGCATTCTTTCAGGAGCTGTATGGGCTAATGAAACATGGGGTTCATATTGGAATTGGGATCCGAAAGAAACCTGGGCATTTATTACTTGGACCATCTTCGCAATTTATTTACATATTAAAACAAATAGGAATGCTCGAGGTATAAATTCTGCAATTGTGGCTTCGCTAGGTTTTCTTTTAATTTGGATATGCTATTTTGGCGTCAATCTTTTAGGAATAGGTTTACATAGTTATGGTTCATTTACATCGAATTAACTAAAACATTAAAAAGAAAAGAATCCAAATAAAAAAAATAGCATCTATATATAACTTCATATAAGTTAAGAAATCTAATTTAGTTTTAGTAGTAAATCATCAAGAACCTTTTGAATCAAGTAGTACAATGATTCAAAAGGTTCTCACAATACAAAAAGCAAAGACTTCTTATTATAATTCAATTTAATGTTTTTTTTTATTTCCTGAAAACTATCCATAAAAATAATTAGATAAAATGGATTCGACCTTGTCACTTGCTAATGAGAGCACAAAATCAGGATAAATCCCAATACCAATTATGGGTAGAAGAATAGAGATTGAAAGAAATAACTCTCGGGGTCCAGAATCAAAAAAAGAAAAGTTTTTGGCATTAATTAACTTGTATCCATAGAACATTTGACGTGACATAGATAATAAATATATAGGAGTTAATATCATTCCAATTGCCATTACAAAAATAATTAAAATTTTTGAAATTAAGAAATATTTTTGGCTGGTAATTATTCCAAAAAAAACGATTAATTCTGCAACAAAACCACTCATGCCCGGTAATGCAAGGGAAGCCATCGATAAGATAGTGAACATTGTAAATATCTTTGGAATGGAGATAGCCATTCCACCCATTTCATCAAGATAAACAAGCCGGATTCTATCATAACTAGTTCCTGCCAAGAAAAAAAGTGCAGCGCCAATAAATCCATGAGAGATTATTTGTAAAATAGCTCCATTAAGCCCAGGATCCGTTATAGAACCAATACCTATAATTATAAAACCCATATGAGATACAGAAGAATAGGCTATTCTCTTTTTTAAATTACGTTGACCGGGAGATGTTGAAGCTGCATAAATTATTTGGATTGTACCGACTAGCATCAACCAAGGAGAAAACATAGAATGAGCGTGAGGTAATAATTCCATATTGATTCGAACCAATCCATATGCTCCCATTTTTAATAAGATTCCAGCGAGAAGCATACAGGTACTGTAATGTGCCTCGCCGTGGGTGTCAGGTAACCAAGTATGTAAAGGTATAATCGGTGATTTGACGGCAAAAGCAATAAGAAATCCAATATAAAAGAGTATTTCGAGTGTGACCGGATAGGCTTGATTCCCTAATAGTTCTAAATTTAATGTTGGTTCGTTCGAACCATATAAACTTATACCTAAAACTCCTATTAATAAAAAAATAGAACTTCCTGCAGTGTATAAAATAAATTTTGTAGCTGAATACAAACGTTTCTTTCCACCCCACATGGATAAAAGGAGATAAACGGGAATTAATTCTAATTCCCACATGATGAAAAAAAGTAAAATATCCCGAGAAGAAAACGATCCTATTTGGCCGCTGTACATTGCTAACATCAGGAAATAGAATAATCGGGAATCCCGAGTAACTGGAAAAGCCGCTAAAGTAGCTAAAGTAGTAATAAATCCGGTCAGTAAAATCGTTCCTATAGAAAGTCCATCTATTCCCAGTCTCCAATAAAAATCAAAAAGATTGATCCATTTATAATCTTCGGACAGTTGAATTAATGGATCGTCCAGTTTAAAATTATAACAAAAAGCGTAAGTCGTTAGAAGAAGTTCTAAGATACAAATGCATATAGTATACCACTTATTAACTTTATTTCCCCTATGCGGGAGAAATAACATTAATGAACCGGCAGATATTGGAAAAACAACAATTATTGTTAACCAAGGAAAATCATTCGTGGTAAAGACAAGATACACCAGGTCCAAAGAACGCGTACTCAAAAAAATATATAAATAAAAAAATATAATTGAACTTTTTTGAGTACGAGTACTTGTCAATAAAAAAAAATAAAATGTATTCCAAATTTATTCAAATCAGGTTTTCGGTAACGTATTAATAAGCTAGACCCATGCTTCGAGTTGTTTCATGCCATAAATAAACTCGAACGCTCAAAAAATCCGTTGGACAGGCAGATTCACATCTCTTACAACCAACACAATCCTCGGTTCTTGGGGCAGAAGCTATTTGCTTAGCTTTACATCCATCCCAAGGTATCATTTCTAATACGTCTGTAGGACATGCTCGGACACACTGAGTACATCCTATACAGGTATCATAAATTTTTACTGAATGTGACATAGGATCTATAGTTTTTTTAATGTCATAAATTTTCAATCTAGTAAACTTATAACTAAATGATATATTAAATTAAAATACTAGATGAAGCAATGATTTCTTTTAATAGAATTTTTTAATGAATTCTGGCTCAATTGGTAAAAAATGGGGCTAAAATACTTTGATTTCTTAAATTTTCACAAATTTAATCTAGTAAGTCATAAACTATCATATATGCAAATTTAAACCTATAATTTTTTGATTTATGCTACTTATTTAATAAGGTCGATTGGTTGATGCGAGTTGATTTTCTGTTACGATAAATTGACGAGACTATAGCTAATCCAATAGCTGCTTCAGCGGCTGCAATTGCTATAACAAAAATGCAGAAAATATCCCCTTTTAGTTGGGAATTATCAAAAAAATCAGCAAATGTTACGAGATTCATATTAACTGCATTGAGTATAAGTTCAAGGCACATAAGAGCCCTAACCATATTTCGACTCGTGATCAATCCATAAAGACCAATCAAAAATAAATAGGCACTCAAAACAAGTACATGTTCGAGTATCATTGAGCAACTCCTTATCAATTTTGATTCATTATCAATATGAATAATAAAAACAATTCACCGGATTCAATCAACTAGAATATAACAACAAAGTACGAATAAAAACTATATTAGGGAAAAAATTTCAAATATATATAAAATATAAAAATTTATATTTAAAAAATGAAATAGTATTCAATCAAATCAAATTGAATGAACGGAAAAAAATATCATAACATACACAAACACAAAGTTTTCTTTGGTCTTTACTAATTGGAACCTTTTTTATTGACGAGCCACAGAAATTGCACCTATCAAAGCAACTAAAAGAATTATTGAAATGAGTTCAAATGGAAGAAAAAAATCTGTTGATAAATGAATTCCTATTTGTTGACTATTACTTATTAAATCTTGTTCTAAAATCTGGTTTAATCTTGTAGTCCAAATAACCCCGTACCATGACGTATCGAGAATAGTAGAAATTAATGAAAAAAGAATAGTTGTACAAACCACTGAAGTAATCCCATTCCCAACAGTCCACAGATTGAAATCTATGGAATATTCGGAATCATTCATGAACATCACAGCAAATATGATTAAAACATTTATGGCTCCCACGTAAATAAGGAGTTGTGCAGCAGCTACAAAATGGGAATTTGCTAGAATATACAATAAAGATATACAAACAAGAACAAATCCTAAGGAAAAGGCTGAAAATATTGGGTTAGGAAGTAATACCACTCCCAGACCTCCTACTAGAAGACCAGATCCCAGAAAAACTAAAAGAAAATCATGTATTGGTCCAGGCAAATCCATTATATTATTAAAAAAAGAAAAAATAGAAATCCTTTTCATGACCTTATTAATTTAACCGGGGAATTTTTTTTTAATATGTTTCTAATAGAGTAAAATTAGAATCTAATGAATATTAATTGATGTAGATACAATTATTAGACAGTTTCGCTTTTTTATTCTAATATTTTCAACCTATCTATTTCAAGCAAGATAATAATTACGAAAATATTATATTAAAAGGATGAGCCTTAATACTTAATATTATTCTATAAATACAAGTTTTTAATTAAATTCTTTATATAATATAATTCAACAGTTTTGCATTCTTTTTTTAATAAAATTAATGGATTTACCCATTTTTTGTTTGAGGTGAATTCAAAATTGTTCGAATAGTATAATCGTCAATTACTGACATTGGTAAACGCCCCAAAGCGATTTGATTATAATTCAACTCGTGACGATCATAAGTTGAAAATTCATATTCTTCAGTCATTGACAAACAATTTGTTGGACAATACTCAACACAATTACCACAAAATATACAAATTCCAAAATCAATACTGTAATTAAGCAATCGTTTTTTTCGAATATTGGTTTCCAATTTCCAATCAACAACCGGCAGATCTATAGGACATACTCGAACACATACTTCACAAGCAATGCATTTATCAAATTCGAAATGGATTCGACCGCGGAAACGTTCTGATGTTATTAATTTTTCATAGGGATATTGAATAGTTACAGGTAAACGATTTGTGTGGGATAAGGTAATCATGAAACCCTGACCAATATACCTTGCAGCTCGTAGGGTTTGTTGACCATAATTCATGAACCCGGTTATCATAGGAAGCATATTGTAATTATCTATGAATAATTTGATCTTTGTTTCGTTCTCTTGTTTAAAACAAGTAATGAATATCTTGGATTGATTTTCAATTTAGAGTGAAAAGAGTTGGAAAGAAGTTGTTAATAATAGATTACCAAGGGAAATCGGTAAAAGAAATTTCCATCCAAGATTTAATAGTTGATCCATTCTTAGCCTAGGTAAAGTCCATCTGGTTGCGATAGAAATGAACAAGAACAAATAAGTTTTAGCTAATGTAATAAAGATACCAATTGTTGTTCCAAAAATTTGATCCTTTTCAAATAGCTCCAGCATAGATATATACGGAATAGAAATATTCCAACCGCCTAAGTATAGAACTGTTACAAATAATGAGGAAATTAATAGATTTAGATAAGAAGCAACATAAAATAAACCAAATTTGATACCGGAATATTCAGTTTGATAACCTGCTATTAATTCTTCTTCCGCTTCTGGTAAATCAAAAGGTAACCTCTCGCATTCGGCTAGGGAAGAAATTAGAAAAATGATAAAACCTATAGGTTGACGCCACAAATTCCATCCCCAAAAACCATATTTTGATTGTGCCTCAACTATATCAACTGTACTTAAACTGTTAGATAATCCTAGTCGATGATAACATTACTATTCTCACCGCTATTACAAAACCGTACATGAGGTTTTCGCCTCATACGGCTCCTCGGGGGCCGTAAATAAATATAAGGATCAGATTAGTATTATTTAGATGGATATGATGTGTTCTAAAATGGATTAAATAGAAATATATCTGGGGTCCCGAATTATACCAATGGAATTCTGTCTGCTCAAATTCTAAAACTAAAAAACGCGCTTCGGAATTCATCTCATCCTTTACAAATTTTAATTTCTATTTGTTGAGTAATAACTTAATCCTTTAATAAAGCACCCCTTGTAAAAATAAACCTAGGTTTTTCAGCCCGTCGTGTTTTTCAATTACGAAAAAGAATTAAACATCCTATTAGTTTCTTATTCATGATAGAAATTCTATTTTATTTTTGAAACCTATAAAAAAAAATATACTTGTTTCGTTCCTATTCTTCTTTCTTTTTTAGAAAAAAAGTAGGTGGACTTAAAAAAAAAAATAAAGGATTATTTCGTTTCTGATAGTCATTACATTTATCGGTGGATGGGAGCATACTCTGAATCGGAATCTTGGGGAGTACTGCCTGATAATTTCTACAAATTTCAAGCCCCAATTAACCTTCTTTTTTTGTTATCTTATGTTATGCATAAATATCCTTTTCAATTTGGTTAATCTCTATTACAAATTCTTTGTGTATTTTGGTGTTTCTAACCATCCACGCGTTTTTACCTAATTGCCGATCACTTTGTAATATATGTATATGTATAGTAATTTATATAACTGATAGTGAAAACGTCATACGGTTAATATTTTTTTTAACCCGCTTCAAGCCCGGCTGACTAATCAACCAACCTTGGGGTAAAGCGATTCTTACGCTTACGTTTATTTCCATTTAACCTTTGTACATAGGAAATGAGACTTAATTTTTCTTTTTACTGCTAATTTCTGAGCAGTTTTTTTTCACTCATATATAACTATCAAATTCCTTTTATTAAGATAAACTCGAAAGATAAATATATATATATATTCCTTTTTTTTTTTCATTTTTTTTTTTATCTAGAAGAAACGGAATAAACCTTTCTGTTTCAACGAATCGCACGTAGAGATATTGATAAAACACATAGAGTTAATGGTATTTCATAACTAATCGCTTGAGCAGCAGCTCGCAGACCACCTAAAAAAGAATATTTATTATTTGATCCATATCCTGACATAAGAAGTCCGATCGGAGCAACACTTGAGATGGCAATCCATAAAAAAATACCGATATTGAGATCCGCTAAAACAAGGTGATTGCTAACAGGAATTACTGAATAACTTAGTAAAATAGAGATAACTGCTATAGATGGTCCAATACTAAATAAAGGAGTATTTCCTCTAGATGGACGAAGATCTTCTTTGAAAAGTAGTTTTGTCCCGTCGGCTAAAGCTTGAAGAATTCCTAACGGGCCGGCGTATTCAGGTCCAATACGTTGTTGTATCCCGGCAGATATTTCTCTTTCTAACCACACAATTACTAGTACACCAGTTATGATTCCCAAGACAAGAGAAAATATAGGGACAAATATCCATATGAGTCCATAGACCTCTTTTAAAGATTCCAATCTAAGAAAAGAATTTATAGTTTGTACTTCTGTTGCATAAATTATCATTTTAACGATCAACTTCTCCCATAATTATATCTATGCTACCGAGTATCGTCATAATATCAGCCAATTTCATTCTTTTAACGAGTTCAGGAAGAATTTGCAAATTAATAAAACCCGGCGGTCGGATTTTCCATCTCCAAGGAAAACCACTTTGATCTCCTATGAGAAAAATTCCCAATTCCCCTTTTGGAGCTTCAACTCTTACGTAAAGTTCTTGTTTCGATAATTCAAAAGTAGGGGAAGGTTTTTTACTAATGAATCGATATTCAAAATCATTCCACTCTGGATTCCTTTTTTTATCAAAGCCTCTGCTTTCTAAATTTTCATAGGGACCCCCCGGAAGTCCTTCCAGAGCCTGTTGAATAATTTTGATGGATTCTGTCATTTCGCTAAGTCGTACTAAATAACGAGCTAATGAATCTCCTTGTTTTTGCCACTGAATTTCCCATTCAAATTCATCGTAAGACTCATAACGATCAACTTTACGAAGATCCCATGGTATTCCGGATGCGCGTAACATTGGTCCGGATAAACCCCAATTTATTGCTTCTTCCCCACCAATAATCCCAACGCCTTCAACTCGTTCTAAAAAAATAGGATTTCGTGTAATAAGTTTTTGATATTCAACAACCTCTGTTAAAAAATAATCACAAAAATCCAAGCATTTATCTATCCAACCATAAGGTAAATCCGCCGCTATTCCTCCAATACGAAAAAAATTATGCATCATTCTCATACCGGTGGCAGCTTCGAATAGATCATATACAAATTCTCGTTCTCTGAAAATATAGAAAAAGGGAGTCTGTGCCCCAATATCTGCCATAAAAGGGCCAAGCCATAACAGATGAGAAGCTATACGACTCAATTCTAGCATAATTACTCTGATATAGCTGGCTCTTTTAGGAACTTGAATATTTCCTAATTGTTCGGGTCCGTTTACTGTTATTGCTTCTGTAAACATAGTAGCTAAATAATCCCACCGCGTTACATAAGGTAAATATTGTATAATTGCTCGGTTTTCTGCAATTTTTTCCATTCCTCTGTGTAAATAACCCAATATGGGTTCACAATCAACAACATCCTCACCGTCTAGAGTAACAATTAAGCGAAGAACACCGTGCATGGATGGGTGGTGAGGTCCCATATTGACTATCATAAGATCTTTTCCTGTAACTGGTCTCTTCATAAGTTTTTCCTTGATTCGTTCTGGTATGAATTAGATTGCTGAAAAAGAAGTTTATTCAAAAATTCAAGATCTAAAAAATGAACTAATTCACAATTTTGGAATTTAACGAGTTTTTAATTCCCGAATATTCAACTGATTAATTAATTCTTTATAACGTACTCTATTTTTTTTTGACAAATAAGCCAGCAGTCGTTGACGTTTTCCCAGAATTTTTCGTAGACCTCTCTGAGATAAATAATCTTTTCTGTGCAATTCCAAATGTGAAGTAAGTCTTCGTATCTTATTAGTGAAACTTACTACTTGAAATTCAACAGATCCCTTGCTTTCTTCTTTTTTTTCTTGAAATGAAATGAATGTATTTTTTATCATAAAAAGAAATCCTTCCCTTTTTAATATGAATTGAAAGATATGAATTTTACTGATCAGTAATAATAATGGTAGTTTTTTTGTACAAGGATCCGAATTTCATTATCAACTTCTTAATTCTTAATTTTATAAAAAAAAAAGTTTAAATTTCGATCTAAAAAAGGAGGATTTTAAAAATTTATTTATGAATTCGCTCTGAGTGGTATCTATGTCATTAATTCAATGAATCTCATGTATAAAGATTTAATTTAAAAAAATCCCTCACATTTGTGCATCCAATTGTTTTCATATACCGTAACTTATATTATATATTGTTCATATAGCGTAACTTAATACTATCTATATATATAGTCAAAATATAGTAAAAAGGATCTACCATTAATGTAATGCATTTGAAATCGTGTATACATGTGTATTCTTATCATACTGAAATGATTTCCATTAGTCGTATTAAACCAATAGCGATTCATACAAGCTAAATCTTCTAATCGAAAATTGGGCCAAAGAAAGGATTTTAATTTAATTAGGTTTTTTTTATCCTTATCAAGATCTTTCTTTTTATTCAAAACTGTGGTCAAGTTTTGAATATTTGTATCAAATTTTGAATTTCTATCCCTTGCATTTTTTTTTTTTAAATTGAAACAGATTAGAATTCGAAATTCTTTACGTCGTTTAGGGGATAGAATAGTTTCAGGGACAAAGAAATTTAAACTTTTTTTTTTATAAATATAGCTTTTTTTTTTTGATCTTTTACTTATTTTTTGTTTATTTTTATGAACCAATGAAATCCCGATGGTTCTATATATAATAAGTTGGCCGTCGTTTTTTACAGACAAACGAACAGGTTCAACAATCAATATTCCTTTTTTCATTAATTTTGAAAAAGTGAAATTCTTCTCAATCATTAGAATATCTAAGCTCATCTCTCCTCTTTCAATACAAGATATCGTTATCTCGGTTGGATTTTTTAGTCTAACCAAGAAACAGTATGTTTTTACATTATTGAGGATTTTTTGATTAAAAAAACAATTCCATCGCAATTGAAAACGCGAATACCTTTTAAGAAATAAGTCAAGTTCCGCTTCGGTATTGCTTTTTGGTTGTTTTTTATTTTTACGTTTTTTTATCTTCGATTCTGTATAATTTTCTTCAATATTTTTTTCTTGCTTTGATAGAGCTGATTCCCTATTTATTTTTGTTTCTTTATCTGATTCAAACTCTTCTTGACCTGCTGATTCGTTTTCTTCTTTATTTAGATTAAAAAACCGAAGGAATTTTTTTTCGTTTGATGGTATAAAACCTTTTTTCTTTAGGGTGATCTGTTTATTCACATTTTTTGTTTCATTAAAATTGAAAAGAAGTAATTTAATTGGTATGACCCACGGTTTCATTTTATATGTACTAGAAAATAAGAAAAATTCTGGAAAGAAAAAAAAGTCAAAATTTGTTATACGAGGATTGAGTATTTTTTCATTCATTCCCATCCAATCAAAAAAATTTATTTTTTTATTGGCAAGACTCGTCTTAGTTATTTTATAAATTCTTTTATAATTCTTAACTTTAGTCTTAATATATTCTTTTTTACTCCTAGTATCAAGCTCAATATTTACTTTTTTTCTAAACCAAAAGTTGAGAATTCTCCAATCCAAATATTTTCTATGCAAAATTTCCCCTATACTCCGAATATTATATTTTTCTAGAAAACAAGAGATTAAAAAATTTTCTAGGCCTGTAGACATATCAAAAATTTTTTCTGTAGAATGAATAGATTTGTAGCAAACTGTAGAATGAATAGATTTGTAGCAAAAAAGATTATATATAGAATCTTTTTTGAAATTCTGTTTATGTTTTGGATTGAAAAATAAGTTAGCCTCACAAAAATTTTGTTTTTTGTAATTATCAAAAAATTTTTTTTCGTATGAATCCACTTTGTTTAAACTTGGATTTAGAACTAGAGAGTCTTGGTTTATTTTTTTTTTCCATTTTTGGGTTACTAATCTAGCCCATGCAATCTGAGGTAAATTATATTGAGAATGACTTCGTAACCAGTTTTTCCATTGATTTATTTCGGAATTTAAAAGGGTTTTATCTTTCCATTCATAATGAAAGATTCCTTGTTCTTGAAAAAAATCTTTTATTTGATTCTTAACAAAAAAGGATGTTATGTATATGTTATATTCAAAAAAAGACTTTAATTTAGAAAAGTTACTAACTTGAATTTGTGATAATTTGTAAAATACATATGCTTGTGATAAAGAGCATAAGTCATAACTAAAAAAATTTTTTTTTGATATGAAATTTTTTATAGTCGAAATAAAATAAATGGTATTTTTTTTTTTTTTTTCTCCATTTTCCTCATTCTTGTAAATATATACATCAAGAATTTTTTTTGTTGAATCAACAAAAAGTTGTGTAGTAATTCTTGGAATATTAATAATACCTAGAAAAATAGAAATAGACAGTTGTTCAACGCAAAATTTAAAAAAAAAAAAGATTTACGAATTAATCGAGTTTTTTTTTTTTTTAATGTCTGCCAACTTTTTTTTGATGACTCAATTATTTTAGAATCATAACACAGTTTGTTACAACTATTAGTTAGTTTTTCTTTTTCTTTTGAAATTTTTTTCGTTTGATTTCTGATTGTCTTTATTTTATCAATCACATTTTTTATTTTGTTTTCGCTGAGTGAAGAATTTGGCCACTCCGTCGATTTTTTTTGAACAGATAGTTCATGAATCATCTGATTACTCATTATTGAATCTTTTTTAGTTTCATTTAATTCATATATTTCTCTCGGGCCAACTAATGGAATTCTATTTCGTTTTGAAAGGTTTTTTTTTTTTTCTTTTAGAAAAAGCAAGTTTTTTATAATCCAGTTTTTAATTTCTTTTTGGACTTTTAGGAAAATTGTTGCTCTTTCTTTGAAAATCCTTAAAACCGGAAAAGACTTCGTTTTGGATTTTTTGATTCTTTTTTTTAATTCTTTAAAAATAGGTTTAAAAAAAGAAGGCTTTGGTTTGGTAGAACCAAAAGGTAGGTCAGTTTCCAGCCCCCAAACTGTTAAAAAACGAAAATCATTTTTTTCTCCTTTTGTTTTTTTTAGTCGAGCCTTCTGAGATGATTGAAATTTATATTTATGCCAAGGTTTAAGATAAAACGGAAATAGGATTTTTATCTGAATACCATCCGTTAACCAGTTTCGTGGAAATTCTGTTTCGGATAGTTGAACCCCATTATAAGTACATTTAACATGCATTTCACGTTTCCACTCCTTTAAATCCTCTTCCCACTCGGGAAGTTGAAATAATACGATACGGATGCTATTTTTAATTATTATCAATAAAGGTAATATAATATATTTTCTAAGAATAGATTGAGTTACTAAAATAAAACCTCTTATTATTTGAGCAAATAAGAAGCTATCCCAAGTTTCCGCAATTTCTATACGTCTTTGTTCTTCTTTTTTTGATTGTTCTTCTTCGTTTTTATCAAAAAAAAATTTTTTTTTCCACATGAAATTTCTAAGAATTTTTTTTTTTAGCCCCCATATATCAAACGAAAAAAAAAAAAATTTATCTATTCTATCAAAAAAAAGGGGCGAATGTGCTTTTGCTTGCAAAAATTCCCAAATAACAGTTTTACGCCTTTGGGAACGCATGGATCCTTTAATTATCTCTCGACGAAAATCAGATTGTTGTGAATAACGGATCAAAGCCATTTCATCTGTTTGATCAGAATTTTGATTATCTTTGAGATTAGTATAAATCTCGTTATGCGGTTCTTTTAAATCAGTAAAAACCACTACACGTTTTGCTTTTCTTGAACGAATTCCAGGTTCGGTTGGTATATTTTCTTCAGTTTCAGCTTCCAATTCTTCCAATTCACTTGTTAATTTGTATGACCATTGAGGAACTTGTTTATTGATTTCATGGAAATCAATAAAATTTTTTATAAGAGTTTGATCATTATTATAAATTATAACGACATCAAATAAAATTTTGAAAATTTTTATTTCTTCTTCTGACTGAATTTTTTCTTCTTGGGGTTCGGAAAAAAAATAAAGTTTTTTCTCTATTGATAAAGACTTTGTTTTAAATTTTTCTATTGTTTGCTCAAATTTTTGAGAATTAATCTTCAGAAGTATAGCATGAATTTTGTTTATCCAAGATCCTCTTATATTCTTTTTTTTATAGGTTTTGGTTATGATTTGGAACGGAGATAATTTTTTGATTCTTCCGCGCGAAATCCCATGTAAAAATGGATCATAAATTTTAGGTAAATATTCTTTTTGAGTTTCGTTATGACAAAATCGAGTTGTTTTTTCCAGTATATTTTCAATAGACCCTTTTTTATCTAAAGCTTCAATTCTATTTAAAAATTCGTTTTTTAAATTTTCCTTTTTTTCTTCATTGACTAAACTCCAACAAGTATAAACTTGATCCGAGGTTTTTTTTTCTGTTGTAAATGAAGGGATCTTTTTTTGTATCATTTCAAAAAAAGTTGAAAGGTTGGGGGGATATGTAAAAGATATTCGTTCTTTTCCATCACTTTGGCATGTATAAAAAAAATATTGTGACATTTCATTTCTTACAGTATTTTCAATTTTATCATTTTTTATATATCGATTTGGTCTATTCCATCTTTTATAATCGAAAACTAGAATTACAAAAGGTTTTTCAAACCATAAAA
>OGIU01000760.1_pt1 | contig 17813 bp, 20 predicted proteins | sample 1571791 | NCBI WGS metagenome assembly OGIU01 (sample SAMEA2582104, study PRJEB24529) | metagenome | biome: Human gut stool | place: China | collected 2011
TGCATAACAAAGAACTCAAACGCTATATTGAGATCTTTACCGGTAAGAAAACCGTCATAGTTAAAACCCAATCGGGAGTCGAAGAAGAGAGGCGTTTTTGTTTTAAGGTATTCTCCTACACTACTGCCGATCATAAGAAACGCTTTGAAAAATGCCCTTATAGTAAGGAAGCATATGCCGAACGTCGTGAATCTGCCCTTGCCGTGAGGGAAGCTTTCGCGACAGGTTCTACACAGAAGCTGAATGCTTTAACGAATGAAAAAGAAATCATAGGTGATGGCTATCTGTTTGTCTGTGCTCCTTTGGAAGAATTGAACCTTATCCTGGTCAATATGACTCCCCGGCAATATCTTGCAACTAATTACAAGTCTTATAGTGCGGCAGTGATCCCTCACAGGCAGATGGAAGAATTCATCTATCTGTATGAATCCATGCCTTACAATATTGAGCTGATGGAGCGTCCTTTGGAGGACTATATCCAGAAGAAGCAGAAGATCCGCATCACGAGTGGCATCTTCAAGGGGAAAGAGGGTTGCATCATGCGTCTGCACCGGAACACCAAACTTGTGTTTGCTTTTGGGAATATGACGGTTGCTATCAGTTATCTTCATGCGTTTCCATTTGAAAAGATTGATTAGTTTTTAATAAGCCATCCATACGCCCTGATGGACGATGGATGGCCGGTAGAGTTACAGATGCAACCAGGGTTGCAAATCTGCATATTCAGCAGTGACATTCAGACATGGACAGGCTTTTAGCGGATTCAAGTCATGATGCCCGACAATCAAGGCAGACGGATAGCTTTCGTGCAATGCCGTCAAGAGGGTTCGGAGTGCGGCGCGTTGTTCGGGCGTGCGGGTGTCCTTCGGAGTTTTACCATCGGAAGCCAGACCGCCTATATAGCATACACCGATACTGTGACGGTTATGGTTCCTGCAATGGACACCGGCCATTTCCGGTGCCCGTCCAGTTTCTACCGTTCCGTCTGTAGGCACCACATAGTGATAGCCACAGCAGCTCCAGCCGCGTGAACGGTGATAACGGTCGATGTCCTTACATCGCAACTTGCAGCCCTCCCTGTTGGCGGAGCAGTGAACTACAATAAGAGTGATCTTGCGCATTGTCTTTAAAGGTTACCGCTTATTGCACCACCGGCAGCACCGGTCAGCAGCAGTTCAAAGACACGGACCACGTAAAGGATTACGTTCTTCCAGTTGATTTTCATACTTTTCGTTTTTAAGAGAATGATAATTAGTAATTTCATAATTGAACGGCATTATTTAAAGCTTGGCGGCATTCTCACCGGCATTGTCCGAAGATGTTCTGCCTTTTGCGGCATCCAGATCCACCGTACTTTCGCCGGACTTTTCGGCTTTCAGGGTAGCTGCCTGTGCTATGCGGCTGCTCACCACATTGAATGTGGCACGAGAGCGCAGGTTCTCAAAGTCCTCTCCCGGTGTGAATACGATGTTGACGGCGTTGATGTTGCCTTCTGTGAATTGTTTCAAGCTTTCCGCACCTTCCGAAGTCAGAGAGAGCCAGAAGTTACCCAGCTCTGCCAGTTGCACTTTTTTGCCTTCCAGAAGCATTTCTATCAGGCATTCGCACATGTCGGCTATTACGCCTTTCACCGTTCCGCGGGTGAACACGCCATTGTGGTCGGCAATGTGTTTTACAAACTTGCCGAACGGCATTATTTCTGAGATTTGAGGCTTGGCATAAGCCTTCGGGGATGCATCGATGTTCACAGGATTGCCCATCATAAATACGCTGTAATTGATCATAATTATATAAATATTAAAAGGTTTATTGTCATGGGGATGTTCGTTCATCCTTCCGACACGACAAAGGTAATACGGGAAAATGCGGAATAAAATTCTGTTGATAATCGTTTACTAACTATTGACTTTCCATTGATATCCCGTTGACATTTCATTGACTTATGGATGATAAAGAAAGCGCTAGTATTACTTTCCATATCTATGGAGGCAGTAACCAGATACTTCCCAATGCCACTACTGCCACTCAGAATTTTTATGGCGGTCGTGCCTTGCAGGATAAGCCAGACGGGGGAAAAGACATGGATGATCTCCTTGCATCGGTAGCGGCCCGTCTCTCTGTATATATTAATAAGGTGGAGGATGTGGAACTCTATCTGTCGCAGATTGTAGAATGTGCCAGTGCTGCCGAGTTGGCTAAAGTCATCATCAATATGGCGGAACGGGAACCGAACATCACTCAGGAACTGATTGTGAAGGAAAAATTCATATCCTTGTTTCTTTCCATCACCCCCAAGTTTACATCGGGCAAGAGTATTGACAATATTCGTGCACGCATCAATGATGCTTGGGCTAAGCGTCCGAAAAGACGGAACTAAATTTACTAAAATCTACAGAACGTATGTATCCCTTTTTTATGATACCACCCAGTATCCTGACTGCCGCAATGGTAGCGGTGGGCAGATGTGTGGGCAATAATATTCTGCCTTTCTTTACCACAGGAGATAAGTTGAAACCCGCAGGCGATGAACTGAAGAACGTGAACATGGACGAGTTGGTGAAAGAATTGGTTCAGAAAATAAAAGGGCAATCACCTGAAGTGGTGAAGGCAATAGAAAATATCGGCAGGGAAGAAACTGTATTTGATGCCACCGATTCCATCTATTTTGACCAGATAGCCGCTGCACAGGAATTTCTGAACGAGAACCACAATGCAGATCTTGCACGTGTTCAGCGGCTGTTGCAGAAGATGATTCCTGAGCGGTATTATGATGCCATAGCGCAGTTGAAGGAGCACCAGGATTCGGCTGTAATCTATAATATTTATGGTGGTCAGCATCTTCATGCGCCAAACGCCAGAGAGGTGGAGCAAAACTGGGAGAAAAAATGAAGTTAACTTCATTGGCCAAGTAAGTTAAGTTAGTTGGGTAAGTAAGTTAAGTTACTTGGCGGTTTAAGTCAACTTATTTTTCTTGGGGAGTTAAGGCTAATTTTTAATTTGAATACTAAGTGTGCTACAAAAAGATTGGCAACCATTTAAAATTGCAATTTAAAAGGATGGGTATTGGATATGGACATTAACATTAACAGGTTCTTCGAAGCTATAGATTATGAACTGTTACTGAGGGTGGTAAGTCTTTATATAAAGGAGAAGTTGGTTCTTTACATAAAGTGAAGTTAGAAAGCAAAAGTTTGAAAAAATCTCCTTTGATTATCTAGGTTATATCTTCTGCTTCTGGGTGGTAGTGAATCTGAGGAGTTATAAGTCTTTTACGGTATTCTTGCTGGGTATCAGTAAGAAGTCGAGGGTGAAAATCTACTAATCTATAAGGTTGTGGAATTTATCGAGCAAAACGATGATTAGTTTTGAATAATTTGCGGGTGTGTCAATTCTCAAATAATGAGATGGATAAACTATTATGCTAAGTTTAACAAGTTGGAGTTCAGAAAAGTAATGCATGTACTGAATGAATGTCTATTTCGCTGTATGAAATTTGAACGTAAGAGCCTGGGAGCTTTTAGTACCGCTATTAGATCGCTAGGAATTACAGTTCAAAACGCCAAGTTTTATTTATTTACGGGGTGTATAGATATTGTTTGTGTATAATGATAGTTTGTTTGGCTGATAATTAATGAAAAACCAAGTACAAAGAATCCTGTGATGGGAGATTGGCAAGTATGGTTTCAAGAGAAGGGAATGGAAAGTCCTTCTGCTTAATTATCTATGATTATTTTATGTTACTAATTATCTATAGTGTATAACTGATTGAGGTTTACTTTATTTATGACTTCTGTTCCTAATGTTAAAATGAATTTTTTGTTGAGTGTTGTATATCAGATCCTTGCTTTGTTTCTACCTTTTATTACAGCACCTTATGTGTCACGTGTCCTTGGTGCAGATGGCATTGGTATTTATAGCTATACTTATTCTGTTCAGATGTATTTTTCTATGTTTGCTACATTAGGCACAGCATCTTATGGCGCACGAGAAATAGCTCGTGCGCGTAACAATCATCAACGTTTTAGTCAACTTTTTTGGGAGATAGAAACATTAGCTGTGATAACTTCTTTCATTAGTATAATAATATGGGGAGGATGGATATATTTTCAGATACAATATCAGATTATTTATCTTGTTTTTACGATGTCACTTGTTGGTACGATGTTAGATATATCATGGCTCTTTACTGGGTTAGAGAAGTTTAAATATATTGTTTGTCGTAATACTATTATTAAATTGATAGGTGTTATGCTTATTTTCCTTTTTGTGAAAGAAAAAGACGACTTGTTGCTCTATATTTTTCTGATGACATTTACAAATTTAGTTGGAACATTATCAATGTGGATTTATATTCCTAAGATTGTGTTGAAACCTGATTTTAGCCATTTTAGTATAGTTCGGCACATTCGTGAAACATTGATTTATTTTGTGCCTACTATTGCCGCATCGTTATATACTATTCTCAATAAAGTTCTTATTGGAGCCATTTCTAACGATCCAAGAGAAAATGGTTATTATGAGCAAGCTGATAAGATTATTAATATGTCAAAGATGTTTGTATTTATAGCTCTTAATAGTGTTATTGGGGTCCGTATGTCTTATCTTTTTGCTGAGGATAAAATAGAAGAAATACACCAACGTATCTACCGATCTGTTGATTATGTTTTTTTTGTAGGTGTTGGCATTGTTTTTGGACTTGTGGGAGTGTCCGGCCGCTTTGTTCCTTGGTTTTTTGGTTCAGGTTTTGAAAAAACAGCAGCGCTTATTCAATTGCTTAGCCCTATTATTCTTATTGTTGCTATAAGTAATGTCCTTGGATCTCATTATTATACTCCTGCTGGATTACGTGCAAAAAGTGCACGTTTTATTATTTATGGTGCCATACTTAATTTATTTATTAGCTATTTTTTGATTTCATTTTATCAAAGTTATGGAGCGGCTATTTCATCTCTTATATCTGAATCTGTTGTCACAATACTTTATTTTAAATATTGTGATAATTACTTGGAAATAAGTATGGTATTGAAACTTCTGTGGAAGAAGATAATTGCTGGAGTAGTTATGCTCTTGGTCATCTGTATAATAAATAATTTGATAAGTCTAAATTCATTGGCGGTTGTCTGTGAAATTATATTGGGAGCAGTTACTTATTGTATACTACTTGTTGTGTTAAGAGATACATTTGCAGATTTTCTTTTTAGAGGGCAGATATTAAATAGAATACAAACAAAATAATATGTTACCTATAAAAATGAAACTTCCGGAAAGTTTTTTGGAGGAAGAGGAAAGATGTTGCTATATAGTGACGCATGAGATGAAGAAAGTGTGGGCTGTAGAGTTGGATCTTCTTTGTCAGTTTCAATTGGTGTGTAAAAAGTATGGTTTGCGTTATTGCGTAGATGGTGGAACAATGTTGGGAGCTGTACGGCATAAAGGCTTTATCCCTTGGGATGATGATATTGATGTTGTAATGTTGCGTAACGATTATGATAAATTATGTACAGTTGCGTCTAACGAATTTGAAAATCCATATTTTTTTCAAACTCAAGAAACAGATCCGGGATCTATGCGTGGGCATGCACAATTGCGTAATAGTGAAACTACAGGGATTCTTAAAGATGAAATGAATGGTCGCTTTTCGTTTAATCAAGGTATTTTCCTTGATATTTTTCCGCTGGATTCACTCCCTTCTGATAATGATGAATTTATTAAATATGTTAAAAATGTTCACTATTTAAATAAGAAGGCCCATAAATGTGCTAACTATAGTTTTCGATATATGTCAAGTAAAAACCTGTTAAAACGACCAATTAAATCACTATATCATAAGCTTAGGTTTTTATTTGCTAATGACAGTGTTGGGGCAATCCAACATTATACTTCTTTTCAAAATGAACTTATACGATATAAGGGATTGGATTCTGAATATGTAGCAAAACTTTGTTTTACGCCATTCGAAAAACGACTTCGTTGGAAAAAATCGTGGGTTATTGAAACGAAGGAAATAACTTTTGAAATGCTTCGGGTATCTGTTCCTATTCATTATGAGGAGTTTTTAAACTCTTTTTTTGGTGATTGGCATAAATTTATTAAAGGGGCGTCTGCTCATGGAGGAGTAGTCTTTGATACGGAGAAATCATATAAAGAATATTTAAACATTAAATAAACAATGATAATAGGTTATACTACCGGGGTATATGATCTTTTTCATATTGGTCATTTAAATCTCTTGAAAAATGCAAAGGGTATGTGTGATAAACTTGTTGTGGGTGTCACTGTGGATGAATTGGTTTCTTATAAAGGTAAACGGGCGATGATTCCATTTGAAGATCGCATAGAGATTGTACGTAGTTGCAAATATGTGGATGCAGCTGTGCCACAATATAATATGGATAAGTTGGAAGCTTGTAAAAAGTTAGGCGCTCAATATCTATTTGTAGGTGATGATTGGTATGGGACTGAAAAATGGCAGAAATATGAACAGTTATTTACTGAGGCTGGAGTGCGTATAATTTACTTTCCTTATACGAAAGGTGTTTCCTCTACAAAAATAACAGAAGCTTTGAATGCAGTGCGAAAACATGACCTTCATGATGTAAAATGATAGAGATATGGTAGATAAAGAGCAATGTATGAGTTCGTTTCTCATGTATAGACGAGTGGTAAATCAGGATATATCATTTCCTAATTTTCCTCCTCCTTTAACAATTCCATTAAGTTGGAAGAAACTGGAAATCTATGAAAGTAATCAATTGATGGAGTATTTACGAGAGGTTATATGTAAGGTCACATCTGATGGCAAAGCGGCGTTAGCTTTATCAGGAGGAATTGATTCCGCTATTTTGGCAAAATTTATGCCTTATGGTTCAACTGTTTATACATTTAAATGTGTTTGGGATGGTGGAAATACCATTGATGAAACAGAAATGGCAGCAATTTATGCAAAAGAGTGTGGTCTTAATCATAAAATAATAGAGATTACATGGGATGATATGGTTACTTTATCGCCTGTCTTGATGAAGCATAAAAGAGCTCCGCTGCATTCTATTGAGGTACAAATTTATAAAGCTGGACTTCAAGCCAAAAAGGATGGATTTACAAAAATGATATATGGTGAAAGTGCTGATGTAAATTACGGTGGCTTAAGTAATATTCTTTCACGAGATTGGCGAATTGGTGATTTTATTGAGAGGTATGCTTATCTTAAGCCTTGGAAGGTCTTAAAAAATCCCAAAGTAGACTTTTCTCCAGTGTTGGCCTACGAACATGATGGCTTTGTTGATGTACATCGCTATTTATCAGAGTTTGATATAATAGAATCAATGAATTCTTATGTGAATGCTTGCCAAACGGCAGGAGTGGAATTTGTAGCCCCATATTCAGATACACATTTAGCTGTTACTCTTGATTATGCCCGAATAAGGAGAGGTGAAAATAAGTATATGATACGAGAAATATTCCATCGATTATATCCATCACTTCATATTCCTCCCAAAATACCTATGCCGCGTCCTACCGATTTGTGGTTGAAGAACTGGGAAGGGCCGACTCGTCCCGAATTTCTGTCAAATTGTGTGGAAAAACTGACAGGAGATGAGAAGTGGCTTTGTTGGATTCTTGAGCGTTTCTTGAATATGGTTGATGCTATGTAATTATATAAACTGTCAGGTAATGAGGAACCTGATGTTTGACTCTATGAAAGGTTGTTTCATCATTGTTACTAGAGAAAGTCTTTGGGACGAATGTAGTATCTTATATCGTGTAGAGAATAATTAACCGGAAGGGGGCTGTGTGGATGGCTATGTTGCCGCTTTGCTTTTTTTTATAGCTTTTCTAGCGCTTTGTATGCTTATATAGCAGAAAGAATAGTTAGCCGGAAAGAGACATTTAATATTATTTGTTGGTGTTGTGGAAATAGTTCGATGGAAGACGAAATAAGGAATCTTTGGTTATATCAAGCATATGATGTTTTTAAACAGTATGATACAGGTGTAAAATTAGATTATATAATATTGTTATCTATATTGTTTGTCTGCATTATTGTGTCTGGGAAATGTTTAAAAACTGCAACTAGAAAATATTGGATAATATCTATTCCATTGATCTTTCTATTTTCTTTAGTTGAAGGCTTACGGTATTTGCGGGGAACAGATTACTTGAATTATGCTTTGTTGTATAAGTATTATGGAGATTCAGCCTCTATTGAAATAGTATACATATATATGCAAAAAATATTTCATGCTATGGGAGTAGCATATTGGGGGATATTTGTTATATATGCTTTTTTATGGATTATCACTTTACTCTATTTTTTGAGAAGCTATAAAGAGATTATAGCATTTGTATTGCCAATATTTATTGTTTTTGGTTTGGCTAATTTTGAATGTTTTATACGACAAAATATTGCCTTGTCTATTATTTTTGTATTTCTTCATTTTTTATCAAAACAGAAACACAGAAAGGCATTATTTTGTGCGTTAATAGCTTTTCTTATTCATTCCAGTTCGGTAGTTTTTATTTTCTATATACTTTTAATATGGAATTTCCGTTTTATGGTAAATCCATTTATAATTGCACTTTTGTATATATTAGCTGTCTTTATCATTGATGCTAAAATTATGGGTGTTGTTTCTAAATTAATCTTATTGAGTCCTACTATTGATGGAACTGCTATGTCTAGCTATATTGAAAATGCTGATAGTTGGTTTGGTGGTGATGCAACAAAAGAAAAGTTTGCAAGAGGTATGCTCACAAAAATAGGTGCTGCGGTCTTTGACCTTACAACAGTCTTCATTACTTATGAACATATAAAGGTAAAAAGTAGAGAAAATCAAAGGTTTATTTTCTTTTATAATCTGTTCTGTGTTTCGTTAATTTTTTCACAGCTATTTTTTACTATGGAAATACCAAAACGTTTTTTTAGTGCCTTTTATATGTTTGTTTCATTTTTAATAGCTTATATTTTCCGATTAAAAACATCGTCTAAAACTGTTTATTTCGCGCGTTGCATAATTATTATATATATATTTGTTTTTTTTGTTAAAAATATTCTTTTATTTCCTAGCCAATTATTTGTATGGGATGCTCATGGAATATATAACTTTCATTTATAATATGGGACAAGAAACTTTTAAACTTGCTTTGATTATAGTTACCTATAATCGGAAAGAATTATTACTTAGATGCATGAAAGCCTCTATCTTCCAATCCTATCTTCCCGAAAGTATATTTATTATTGATAATGCTTCTACTGATGGAACCTATGATAGTCTTCAACAAAACGGATTGTTGAAGCATGATGTTATAGATATACAGTATTTTAGATTGAATAGAAATGAAGGAGGAAGTGGTGGATTCTATTTTGGTTTAAAAACAGCTCATGAATCAGGTAAATATGATGGTTATGTTTTGATGGACGATGATGGAGTACCTGATAAGGATGAGCTGAAGTATCTAAGTCTATATATGAATAAATATGATTATATAAATGCTTTTGTACTATCAGAAAATGATTTCTCTCAGACAGCGTTCCCTCGTAAATCATATGGATTTAATCGTTCTTTGATTGAGAAAGAATGTACTCAAGATGGTCTGATCTTGAATTATTCTGCACCATTTAATGGTACATTGTATAGCAGAAAATTAGTTGATAAAATTGGCTATCCAATTCAGAATATGTTTTTCCAAGGTGACGAGGCGAATTATCATAAAAGAGCTATAAAAGCTGGTTTTATCCCTGTTACTATAGTTAAATCAATTCATTACCATCCCTGTAAGATACCTCAAATCTATCATTTTTCTTTGGGAATAAAGAGTTTTACATTGAGCATTGAGGATACTCCTCTAAGAATATATTGTAAGCATAGAAATTTAGTGTATAATAGGTTTTCAATATATGATTATGGATATATAGTATTTACTTATTTTTTATATTCTTATCTCTATCTTTTTATGCAAAAATCGTGGAAGAATTATATAATATTTAATAGGGGCGTATGGGATGGTATTTTTAAAAGGATGGGAGGACATTATCGTTATTTACATCTGTAACTGAATAATTATTTGTATTTTCTAGGCTTATAATTGATTAGCGTTCAAATATAATATCTTTCATATTGCATAATAGATTCAGGTATTTGTTGCCATAATCAAATCTTAATGATAAATGTATAGCAACAAGTGATTTTGAACCGTTCTTTATTTGCTACAAAGCGGAAACTGTACTTGTGAGGGAGTCCATCTAGACTTTCTGCTTCCGTAGCCAAGTCCCATTATAGCCTATTTGATAAATAGTATAGGGATAGTGCCATCATCTGGGTTCTGTCCAAGTGGATGGTAAATCTTAAGAAACTTCATCTTACTACTCTGTGGAGGATGGATCTTCGCTGTCTTTGGGAGTGGAAAGACTTCGTATCTTTGTTGATATGGGATGTATATTCAGCAAGGTAATTCGTATCTTTATCTTCTAGAAGTATTTTTATATTAATCGGTAAAGAAATGTGGCTTTATTATCTCATACTTTTTGGAATCATCGTTAACCTTCAAGGATGAATGCATCGACAACTTGATAATCGAACTTTTTATTCGCTTTCTTGTGAGGCATGAAAAAAACGAAGACTTCGATAGTGTCAAAATGACCGAAGTTTCGGCAGAGTATCATATAATGATTTTTACTTGTAAGATGCATGAGATTTTACTTGGTTGTTGGAATTGTGAGAAGCTGACGCGATGATATGAGGAGTAAAAAATAATTAGTTTTAAAAAGGACTTTGTTTTAGCATCATTATAGGAAGGCCACTGGGTAGCGGCTTTAAACGTGTGATACATCAAGATTGAACGCTAACAAATTACTAAATAACATGAAATCATTTTTCTATTTGGGAGTAAATATAAGCCTTTCATATTCTTATGTTTGGGACAAATTTTGGTCCTTTTTTTGGAAGCGTAGTATGAAATATTGTGGTAGGGGTGTGTACTTGCGTCCAATGTCTAGCGATATTAAAGGTTTGTGGAATTTAAGTATCGGTGATTATTCTAGCATTCCCAAAGGTAGTATCCTTTATTGTACTGAGGCTCCTCTTATTATTGGAAAGAAAGTCATATTTGGACCACGACCGACCATAATCACTGGTGACCACCGTATTGATGTAATTGGTAAGTATATTATGGATTCTGACGATAAGTTACCCGAGAATGATATGCTTGTAAGGATAGAGGATGATGTGTGGTGCGGAGCTAATGTTACTATATTAAAAGGTGTAACGATTGGCCGCGGTTCTGTAGTAGCTGCTGGAGCAGTGGTAACAAAGAGTTGTCCCCCGTATAGCATTATTGGCGGTGTGCCAGCAAAAGTACTAAAACGTAGATTTACAGACAAACAGATTATTGAACATGATATACTTTTGAGCGGTATGCTTTAATTAACATAATAATATATGAATATTAGCAGTCGCCGGATACAAAAGAGTGTTATTCTGTTGAATTACCGCATAGGGATAATTGCATGATAAACAATATGGCAGTCGAACGTACCAACTGCTCTTTCACAGTTTTACTAAAGAATTTTCTTTATTTTGACAATGAAAGGGTGTGTTGATATTATTTATTATACTGTTGTAGAAACTGCAAAAATCTATTTAACGGATATCAAAGGATAGAATCTATGTGGTTTGGCAGATTATATTTAGGGAATAATATCATAAAAACTTGTCTTAGGGGCTGTATTACTATGAATTCTGAAAAAATAATTGAAATGTGAATTATTTTATGGTGATTATCAATGGTAAGAGAACTGAATGTTTAATAATATAGATCATGATACAGACAAAAGAAGATTTGAGAACTTACCTCCAAGCTGATCTACAGCGTTTCAATAATTACATTCCTAATTTGAAAGATTGGCTGCTTCATAATGAAGTGTGGTATATATTTCGATATATCAGGAACCTAAGATATGTCGAGTACTATAGAAATTGCAGAGGAATAAGAACCGTTTGCTATCTTTGGTATTTCTTTCATTATAAGCGGCTTGGATTTAAATTGCATTTTATTATTTATCCCGGAACTATTGGTTCTGGCTTTAGAATTTATCATTCTGGTGGTTTCGTACATGTTGGACCAAATGTAACGATTGGCAAGAATTGTACAATACTCCCAGGGTGTGTATTCGGTAATAAGTATGAAGAACCATGCAATGAGTCTGTAACTGTAGGCGATAATTGTTATTTTGGATTGGATGCTAAGATATTAGGAGGCGTGAAAATAGGTGATAATGTAACAGTAGGTGCCAATTCTATTGTAACTAAAGATATTCCTGATAATGCAATTGTGGCAGGAATACCTGCGAAAATTATAAGATTTAAAAAAGGACCTAATTTATGAATATTTGCAAGGGATATACCATTTGCTGGTTCTCATAAACTGTATATTGAAATTGGATATTTATTAAATTATAAATAAATACTATGACTAAAGTTATAGTCCTTGCAACTTCTCGCCAAACACGTGGTGGAATAACTTCTGTTATTAAAGCTCATCAAAAAGGAAAGCAGTGGAAAAAGTATCGTTGCAAATGGATTGAAACACATATTGATAAAGGTGTCTTGTGGAAACTTTTTTATTTGTGGAAAGCACTTTGTACATATTCCCTCTTTTTACCTTTTTACGATATTGTCCATATCCATATAAGTGAACCTCCTTCTGCTTTTCGCAAATCTTTGTTTATACTTTGGGCAAAGATATGGAGGAAAAAGATAATTATACATTTTCATTCATTTTCACCAGATACCACTATTAATAGTGACTATAGATACATTTATAAATATTTATTTAGCATGGCAGATAAAGTTGTAGTTTTATCTGAATACTGGAAAGAGATCGTTAATTCTGTTTTTAATTTAGATACTAAACTTCAGATAATTTATAATCCTTGCATTTGTGAGATTTCGCCTGCTGCTTATATCTTAAAGAAGCAAATATTGTATGCTGGTACTGTAAATAGAAGAAAGGGATATGTTGATTTAATAAACGCTTTTTCCATAATAGCTACTCAATATCCCGATTGGCAGCTTGTGTTTGCAGGAAATGGTGACATTGAACAGGGAAAACGGTTAGCTACCTCTTTGGGGCTTGAAAGACAAGTTCTTTTTTTAGGATGGATAACTGGAGAGACTAAAGATCGAGTTTTTAAAGAATCTGCCATCTTTTGTTTGCCTAGCTATGCAGAGGGATTTCCTATGGCAGTCTTGGATGCTTGGGCATATGGACTTCCTGTAATTACGACACCGGTTGGTGGAATACCTGACATAGCAAAGGATGGAAAAAATCTTTTGTTGATTAAGCCGGGAGATGTGAATGGAATGGCTTTGCAAATAAAAAGGATAATTGATGATAAAACCCTTAGAGTAAATATAAGTAGGGAGTCGTATTATTTATCCCATTCAATATTTAATATAGATACAATTAATAGACAAATAGAAGATTTATATACTGCTCTTATGGAGTGATTTCTTAATTTTTTAATGCTTATTTCTTTATGGTAAAAGAAATCAATGGCTGTCTGTTCTTTGATGGTTACTGTTTGATAACAGGTTCACTGGATTGTGTCCCTATGAACGGGAAAAATCTGATTTTAACAATCAGTCCTAATAGTTATGGAATTTCAGTGAAAGACAAAGAAATGAATGAGGCTTTGAAAGGTGCTGACTACCTTCAGCTTGATGGCGTTTATTTCGGTTGGCTTCCATGGTTTCGCGACGGGAAACGTACAAAACGTATAACCGGCTGGGATAGTTTTATCTATTACGCAAACCGTTTGGAAAGAACTGGCGGAAGAATGTTCTTCCTTGGTTCAACAGCGGATACTCTCACTAAAATTAAGGCGAATATGGAAAAAGATTTTCCCCATGTGAAAGTCGATGCCTATTCACCTCCTTATAAATCTGTTTTTAGCGAAGATGATAATAACCTGATGCATGAGGCTGTCAATGCTTTTAGTCCGGATGTGCTAGTTGTGGGAATGACTGCCCCCAAACAGGAGAAATGGGCATATCAGAATAAGGAAAAATTGAGTACGCATATTATTATTTGTGTCGGAAATGTTTTTGACTGGTATGCGGGTAATACTAAGCGGCCTGATATTTTTTGGCAGAAAATAGGGATGGAATGGTTGGTACGTATTTTTTATCGTCCAGAAATATTTAAACGAAACATAGCGAATCAGATGATTTTTTTCTGGCATTTGTTGTTGGCGTTACTTCGTATTAGAGACTTTGACAAGAATACTTCCCATATCAAAAAACGTAAATAAACAGAGATTAGTATATGATTAAAACCACAATTATCGGATTGGGTAAGATGGGCATGTCCCATTGTGCCATATTGGGAGCACATCCTGACGTGGAGATGGTAGCAATGTGTGATACTGACAATTTGCTGCAGAGTGCTTTCAAAAAACTGACTAGAATCCAGTGTTATACAGATTACAAGAAAATGATAGACGAAGTAGGACCGGATGCTGTTTTTATTGTGACTCCAACCAAACTTCATTATGAAATGGTAATGTATGCGATGGAGCATGGTTGTCATGTGTTTTGTGAGAAACCTTTTAGTTTAACACCCGAAGAAGGAGAGAGAATGGTAGCGGTGGCCAAGGCGAGGAGACTAGTGAATCAAGTGGGCTATCATAACAGATTTATTGGTACTTTCAATGAAATGAAACGATTGTTGGCTGCTGGGGTAATTGGTAGGCCATTTCATTTTATGGGGGAGGCATACGGTCCCGTTGTGTTGAAATCAAAAGGTGGGACATGGCGCTCTGACAAGAGGACTGGTGGCGGCTGCGTAATGGATTATGCAGCCCATGTCCTTAATCTCATCAGTTATGTCACCGGTAGTTCTTTGGTTGATGCCCGAGGGACGTTTATGCCGGAAATTTTTTCTTCGGAGGTGGATGATGCGGTTTATTCCACTCTCTATTTGGCTAATGGCCTGAAAGGGCAGCTTTCAGTGAACTGGAGTGATGACACCCATCGGAAAATGACCACTTCCATCAAAATAGAGGGTGACGGCGGAAAATTGGAGGCAGATGCCACTACCTTGAAAATATATGTGAAGGAAGACAATCTCACAGAAGGATTAGAAAAAGGATGGAACATGAAGTATATAACGGATTTAACCCCTCAGGTGTTCTTTAATCTTCGGGGTGAGGAATACAGTTCTGAAGTGGACCATTTTATCCAGTGTGTCAAGGATGGGAGGGCAGATGACTATAGCTCATTTGAATCCGCTTTGCAGACGGATTATATTATAAATAAATTAATGGCGGACGCCGGTAAATAGAATATTATGATAGATAGAGTTATTTTAGGAGACAACCAGTTCTTTGCGGTAAACCATCTTTCAGATGAAAGAAGCCGTGCACAGGCTGTCCGCTTTAAGGATGACAAGGCGATTGTTGACGTGTTGGATACTGCTATGGAATGTGGCATTCATACCTTTATGTGTACCACTCATGACCGCATTGTCAATATCTGCGGATATATGCGTCAAGACCCGGAAAAATATAAGAACTTTAAATTTTATCCCTGCATGCCCTATGCCCATAAATATGCTAATGCGGTTACGGAATTGGGGATTGTTGGTACGTTGAAGGCTTATATTCCGGGGAATATTCTGGCTGTTGCCTCTAAGGCCGGTATTGCTTATATGCGCAAGGACTTCCCAGCGTTGATGGAATTACTGGTTGATGCGGAAATGAAGATGTTCCATGATTTGAATACTCCGGTCATATTTCTTCAGAATGTAGTTGTAGACTTGTTGCTGGGATTGGGAATGGACAAGATTTTGGTACATTTTGCTGAGTATATAAAGGAAAAGTATAATGCGGAACCGGGATTTATTACAATGAATCTTCCTAAAATGGTGGATATGTGCGATAGGGAAGGCATAAAGAATCCTATTATTTGTTCGTCCATCAATAAAATAGGTTTTCGCATGAGTGGCAGCATTGAACTGTATGAGGAATATTTAAGAAGCGATAGGGAGTTTCGTCCCATGGCCATGCAGTGTTTGGCCGCCGGTGCCTTAAAACCGCAGGAAGCTATGGAGTACGTGTGTCAGTTTCCTAAAATAGAGTCAATACTGTTTGGAGCGTCATCACGCGCACATATACAGCAAACAAGAGGACTTATACTTGAATACTCCAAATAGTATCAGCTGTTTTTGGAATAGATATATAGGATGAAAAGGAAACTACTATGTTTGTTAGGGGCGATATTACTTTGGGGGTCTGTAAGGGGGCAGGCCCTTTATGGCACTTCGGGACTTCTTCATCTGCCTACGGCAAACATGGAAAAGGACAAGACATTCATGTTTGGTGGTAATTATCTTGATACCCATCCCTTATCCACGTATTTTCAAAGTAAGGATGTAGGATATACATTGAATTATTATTTAAACATGACGTTTTTCCCTTGGTTGGAGATTGCCTATACCTGTACCTTAAAGCATTCTGATTATGGCAGTTCCTGGCCTGAAAAGACATGGGGTAAGTTCTCCAATCAAGACAGAATGTTTTCTATAAAACTAAGGCTGTGGAAAGAAGGCTGGTGGAAGGAGTGGACTCCTCAGGTTGTATTAGGCAGTAATGATCCTGGTACTCATAACTCTTATGGAGGTGGCAATATTGGCTTAGGAAATGATTCCGGCTCAAGCAATTGGTTTTCACGGTTTTATTTAGTTGCTACCAAACATTTTGGATCTGAAGGGATAGGGACACTAGGCGTACATGTCGCTTATATTATTGGTAATGCCCAAGGAATTCCGCATTATAAAAAGTTGGGTGCTGGAGTCGACTTTCGCTTATCTCTTCCTGCTGACGAAATATTTATGTATAAAGTATTGAATGGTTTGAGTCTGATGGCTGAGTATGATGCCCGTACTGCGAACATAGGTGCTGAATATAGCTTTTGGAAAGACTATATCAACGTAGTAGTAGAGTTTAACCGTTGTCGATATTTCTCTGGAGGGTTAATTTTTAAAGTCCATCTGAAATAATAAAATAAGAAATTATATGTTGTACAAAATTCTACTCATCTTTTTCTTTGCTTTTCTTTTTTCTTCTTCTTTGTTAGCAGGAGAGAATGGACATTTTGCCGCTATGGCAGAGGTTTATCGATAACAATCGTTCAGCCCTTCATTGTGAATTGCAGCATGACTGGTGTGCTTATCATTCAGGTGATCTACATATATTTATATATAAACTTAAAAGCAAAAATGACATGGAAAAAAACATTCAAAAATTACATTTAAAGTAGGAGACTACTACAAAGTGTTTGACTTTAGCGACATCGCTTATCTAGAAGCTAATGGTAATTACACAAAAGTCGTAATGGTCTCGAAGAAGGAAAAGTCCCTTGTGGTAACATTGAATCTGAAAGCCCTTAGCAGTTATTTGGATGATTCTTTTCTCAAAATTCATCGATCCTATGTGATTAATCCGGACTATGTTTCACGAATATGCGGAAATAGAGTCGAGATGTGTACAGGTGAACTTCTGGATGTCAGTCGGCCTTATAAGAAACTTGTGTGGGATACTTTGAATGTGGTAACCCTTGGAAAACGATACAAAGAAAAAAGAGCTTTCATATGAAAAATGTATTGACTTATGAACACGGAGCCTACGAAGAGTGGTGTTCTAAGCCGATTCTTTAATGAAAAAATCTTTGTCTGAAGAAAAATAAGTTGTATATTTGCGTAAACCTAATTGGATGGACTATATGAAAACTACATCTGAATACATTGCATTATTACGT
>OGIU01000769.1_pt1 | contig 17696 bp, 10 predicted proteins | sample 1571791 | NCBI WGS metagenome assembly OGIU01 (sample SAMEA2582104, study PRJEB24529) | metagenome | biome: Human gut stool | place: China | collected 2011
CCAGAACGACCTGAACGGTCGGGTTGCCGCGGGAATCGAGAATCTGACGCGCGTACACGCTTTCAATTACTGCCACAACTACTCCTTAAAACGGTTGTGTATCTTGAATGACATTCTTAAGAGTAGTGCGATTTGTGGACGTTGTGAACAACACGCCCAAAATTTAGCGTTAGCGCTCACAATGCCAGTGTGCCGCCTGATTGCAAGGCAGTACGGACGAAATCGCTCAGTCAACGTCCTTGCCATTGAGGTAGCCGATCTCACTGTCGGACAATTTCAGTTCGCTGGCTTTGAACGAGTCCTGAATCTCCTGCGGGTTTCTGGCCGAGGGAATCGTGAACAGATATTGGTATTGCGCAAGTTCCCACGCGAGCGTGACGCGCTGGTAGGAGCAGTCGTGAATCTTGGCGACTTCGCGGAACCGGTCGAACAGATGCTCGTTGAACGGGTCGAGGAATCCGCCGAGTGGCGACCAGCAGACAAAAGCCAAACCGAGCTTTTCGCAGGTTTCCAACGTGTGTTCAGGGTCGCGGTGGACCGGGGAGAACTGGTTCTGGACGGCCACGAGACGATCGCCCAAAATATTGCGGGCGGTTTCGATGTCCGCGTTGTCGATTCTGGAGATGCCGACAGCTTTGGCCACACCTTCGTCCACGAGCTGCTTGAGTGCGCCCATCTGGTCTTCGTACGGCACCTGCGGATCATTGCAGTGCGAGTAGAGCAGATCGAGCGTATCGACACCGAGGCGGCGGGCTGATTCCTTGGCATTGGCGATCATGGTTTCAGGTCGGGCGTCGGCCTGCCAGCCGTAGTTGCCGTTGCCGTCAAGCGTGCGCAGCCAGCCGGTTTTGGTGGCTACGAGCACCTGATCTTTGGGGCCATGCCACGAGTGCAGAGCATCGCGAACCAGATATTCGCCATAGCCCATATCCTCCGGTTCGCCGGTGCCGGGTGCGCTGGGCAGATAATAGGACCAAGCCGTGTCCAAATAACGGACTCCGGCATCGAGCGCGGCATGGATGGTCTCGATTGCCTGATCACGGTTGGAGGGGCGCCCCTCGATGGCGAGCGCCATCGTGCCCATGCCAAGGCGGGGAATCTCATAGCCGGCAAGTGTTGCCGTGGTCGCGCTCTGGTTCGTGCGGCTCGTAGTCGTTTCGCTCATAGCAGTCACTTAATCTCGCTCGCTGGACAGTCGGAACGATTCCGTCTGGGGTAAATCATCGTCACAAACGACGGCATGAATATGAATATGGCTCACCGGAGGTTGCCCGGTGAGCCATAGCTGGCTCGACTGTCGCCTCGCACCCCGTCTACAAACGGCTCTGCCGTTTGCTTGACGACGGGGTCCATGCCAAATCATCAAGTAACTGGTTGGTCCAGAGGACTACCTGGTCGGAGCTCATGGGACCTTGGCCCAGGGAGCCGGTGAACGGGGTGGGGACGATGAGTTGGTGGGTGACCGGGCGGTATTGGGTGCCTTTGTAAATACGGCCCATACGCATCTGGATGGATTCGGGCGGGTCGATGCGACCGATGCGCACGCGGTTGGATTGCGCGAGAATCTCCGAAATGCCGAGCTTGCGGGCCTTGAACTTCAGACGGGCCACGTCGAACAGGGTCTCGAATTCGACCGGCGGCTTGCCGTAACGGTCGGTAAGTTCCTCTTCCAAATCCTTCAGATCGGCCTCGTTGCGGGCGGAGGCGAGCTTGCGGTACGCTTCCAGACGCAGCTTGTCCGAATCAATGTACTCGATCGGAATCGACGCTTCGATGGGCAGGTCGATGGACACGGCCACCGGCTCGACGTTCTCTTCGGGCTCCTTGTACTTTTCCACGGCTTCGGACACCATGCGTACGTACAGGTCGAAGCCCACGCCCTCGATATGGCCGGACTGCTCGTCGCCCAGAAGGTTACCGGTGCCGCGCAATTCCAAGTCCTTCATGGCCACGTCGAAACCGGAGCCGAGCGCCGTGTTCTGCGCGATGGTGGCGAGCCGGTCATGGGACTGCTCGGTCATCGGCTTGGACGGGTCGTACAAGAAGTAGGCGTACGCGCGCTCGCGGCCGCGACCGACGCGGCCACGCAGCTGATGGAGCTGGCTCAAGCCGAAACGGTCGGCATGGTCGACGATCAGCGTGTTCGCATTGGAGATATCAAGACCGGTCTCGATGATTGTGGTACACACGAGCACGTCTATGTCGCGATGCCAGAAGTCGCGGATGATCTGGTCGAGCTGCTTCTCCCCCATCTTGCCGTGGGCGATGCCGACGTGCGCCTCGGGCACCAGCGTGTGAATCTTGTCGGCGATGGACGAGATGTCCTGCACACGATTGTGGACATAGAACACCTGGCCGCCTCGCAGCAGTTCGCGGCGTACGGCTGCGGTGACCTGCGCATCCTCGTAGGCGCCCACATAGGTCAGCACCGGCAACCGGTCTTCGGGCGGGGTGGCGAGCGTGGACATCTCGCGAATGCCGGTCACGGCCATTTCCAGCGTGCGCGGGATAGGCGTGGCAGACAGGGACAGCACGTCCACGTTGGTGCGCAGGGCTTTCAGCGTCTCCTTGTGTTCCACGCCGAAACGCTGCTCCTCATCGATGATGACGAGTCCCAGATCCTTGAACTTGATTTTCGGGTTCAGCAGCTTGTGCGTGCCGATGACCACGTCCACCGTGCCGGTTTCCAGCCCCTCGATGGCCTCGTTGATCTCTTTGGTGGTCTGGAATCGGCTCATGGCCGCCACATTGACCGGGAAACCCTCGAATCGTTCGCTGAACGTCTCGTAATGCTGCTGGACAAGCAGCGTGGTGGGCACGAGCACGGCCACCTGCTTGCCGTCCTGCACGGCCTTGAAGGCGGCACGCAGTGCGATTTCGGTTTTGCCGAAGCCCACGTCGCCGCAGATGAGGCGGTCCATCGGCACGGGCTTTTCCATGTCGGATTTAACTTCGTCGATGGTGGTGAGCTGGTCGGCGGTTTCCTGATAGGGGAAGGCGTCTTCCAGCTCTTTCTGCCATGGGGTGTCCGGGCTGAACGCGAAGCCCTTGGCGCGCTGGCGGGCGGAGTACAGCTTGATCAGGTCGTCGGCGATCTCGTGGACGTGCTTGCGGGCCTTGGCCTTGGTGGCCGCCCAGTCGGAGCCGCCGAGCTTGTTGAGCTTGGGGGCTTCGGCGCCGATGTATTTGCTGACCTGGTCGAGCTGGTCGGTGGGGATGAACAGTTTGTCCGCCGGGGCGCCGCGCTTGGAAGGCGCATATTCGATGACCAGGTATTCGCGAGTGGTTTTGTTGGCGCCGGTGCCGATGGTGCGCTGACGCATTTCGATGAACCGGCCAATGCCGTGCTGCTCGTGCACCACGTAATCGCCTTTTTTGAGCTCCACCAAGTCGATGGCCTTGCGCCGGCGTTTCGGCGTTTTGGCCACGGCCACGGCTGAAGTGCGGCCGGTCAGGTCGCGTTCGGTGAGCAGGGCGATTTTGGCGGCTTTGTCCACGAAGCCGTCGATGGCCTGAGAGCGGATGACGTCGAAATTGGCGATGCCGGTAGTGTTGATCGCACGCTTGAGCCTAGCCAAGGTGCCGGCCGCAGCGGCGGTGATGGTGACGTGGAAGCCGGCATCGAGCAGGCCTTCGATGCCTTGGGAGGCCTTGGCCTCATCCCCTCGGAATTCGGCCGGGTTCTGGGCGTCGAGCTGCACATGGCCGGTCAACGTGGTGTCCACGCCGAAACTGGTGAGGCGAATCACCGGATGTTCGGAGTATTCGAGGGAGCTGATGGTTTCCGCATAGTCGAGGAAGCTGGCTTCGTCGAAGCTGATGGGCGCGCCGGCGCCGTGGCCGGAGGCGGCCACATGCCAGCTGGCGGCCAGGAACTCGTTCGCGGTTTTTGCCAAGTCTTCGGCGGAGCGGCGTAGTTTCTCCGGGTCGCTCAGGAGGATCACGGCGTGCTTGGGAAGCATGGAGCCCACCGGTTCCAGATGGTCCACGAGTGCGGGCATCAGGGATTCCATGCCTTCGACCGGAATGGCGTTGGCGATGGATTCGAGCATGTCCTCAGCATTGGGAATCGAACCGACCAAGGCTTTGGCGCGGGTGCGCACGGCGTCGGTCAGCTGCAGTTCACGGCATGCGGTGGCCCAAATGGTCTTGAGGCCGTCGCCGTAGGTACGCTGGTCGGAGGCGTGGAATTCCTTGATGGTGTCAATTTCGTCGCCGAAGAATTCGATACGCACCGGGTGCGGTGCGGTGGGCGGGAATACGTCAAGAATGCCTCCGCGCACCGCGAACTCGCCACGGTCCATGACCAGGTCCACGCGCGTATAGGCGTTTTCGATCAGACGTTTGGCGGCTTCGTCGAGGGGCAGGTCCTCCCCCACGGTGAACACGAGCGGCTCGACATCGCCCAGTCCTTGGACGACTGGCTGGATGAGCGAGCGGATCGGCATGACGAGAATGCGAATCGGGCCGAACATCGAATCGGTATCGCTCGGATGCTTGAGTCTGCGGAACACGGCCATGCGGCTGGCCACGGTGTCCGCGCGCGGGCTCAGACGCTCGTGCGGCAGGGTTTCCCAGGCTTCGAGCTGGGCGATGTCGTTCGGGTCGCCATCATACCAGGAGCGCAGCGAGCCCACGGTCTCTTCGGCTTCGCGGCCGGAGGCCACGACCAGCACGACCGGCTTGCCGGGTTTGCCGGCCACACCCTGCCCGATGGCGGCGGCCAAAGCCGGGCGCAAGCCTTCGGGGATGCCGGCCAGGACGGAGTTGTCGACGTCGTCCGAAGCCTCGATGTCGCCGGCGGCGAGCTTCAGGAAGGTCTTGTCCTGTTCCAGCTCAGACAGGATGCCTACCAGTGAGCCGTTGATCAGGTCCGGGTGCGTCGCCTCACCGGCCATTGAACTTCTCCTGGGTCTTGGCAAGACCGTGGAAGATGATGTCCTCGGCGGCGTCGGCGCCGTCAGCCAGGAATTCGGGCAGCTGCTTGCGCTGGTCCGGACCGAATCCGCCCAGCACCCAGTTCACCGTGTTGTCATGCGCGTTCGCACCGCGCTTGGAGTGACCGACGCCCATGCGCACACGCGCGTATTTCGGCGTGCCGAGGGAACGGTCAATCGACTTGATGCCGTTGTGGCCGCCTGCGGAGCCGCCTGCCTTGACCTTGATACGGCCGAATTCCAAGTCCATGTCATCGTGAATCACCACAATATGGTCGGGCTCGATCTGGTAATAGGCGCTAATGGAAGCCACCGCATTGCCGGAATCATTCATATAAGTCAGCGGCTTGGCCAGAAAGAACTTGACGGTGCGGCCGTCCAGGTTCATCACGCTTTTACCGAGCATGGCCAAGCCCTTGTGATCGGCGAAGTTCACCGTCCAACGTTCGGCGAGCACGTCGGCGGTCATGAAGCCCATGTTGTGCCGCGTGTCCTCATATTTTTTGCCGGGGTTGCCCAGTCCCGCAATCAGCCAGAAATCCGATGCCATAATCCGCTCCTCGTCCGTCTTCCTTTATTCCCGTATGCACGTTCTGTACGTTCCGTACGTCATGCGCGCGTTCGCCTCGCGCACTGGCCCATGCCCGGCCGGATCCAACCGTCAAGATTGTACTCAACGCCGCCGTCAAGCTCGTTTGCTCCGGCATCCTCACACTTTTCTTGACTGAAATGACTTACTGCAAGGCTACAGGTCCAAATACCAGTAGGACATGTCCCGCATGGTGCCGGTGGAGTCGGTGGCAGCGGCGGGCATGAGTCCGAATTGGGTGAAGCCGAAGCGGTGCATGAGGGCAATGGAGCCAGCGTTATCGGCGAAAATGATGCCGCAGGCCTTGCGCATGTGGCGGGCCAGCGCCTCGGTGAGCAGCCTGTCAAGCATGAACGTGCCTACTCCCCTGCCTTGCCATGCCGGATCGATGTAATAGGCCAAATCGGTGACACCGTCATATCCTGCGCGGTCATAGAACACGGAGAGCGCACCGAAGCCAATGATTGAACCGTCTTCCGATTCCACAACAAAAACGCCGTAGGGCGGCGTATGGGATTCGACCCAGGCGCGGCGTTGGTCGAAGGTGCGCGGGGTGAGGTCGGCGGTCGCACCGCCGGCCATCACTGAGGCGTTGTAGATGTCGGCGATGGCTTGGACGTCGGATTCGACGGCCGGACGGAAGGTGTATGGCATGAGGTTCCTTTGAATACGCAAATAGCCCGTCCTTATGATAAGGACGGGCTATGTCAGTTGAGGTAACCGACTCCCTTCAGTCGCCTTCGGCGATGGCTCCCCTCACCCTGAGGGGAGCCAATTCCTGTCGGAACTACTTGTCGAGCTCGATGGCCTTGTTGAGGGCGTCTTCAAGCTCCTTCTGCGCCTTGCCGTAGGCGGTCCAGTCGCCGTTCTTCATGGCGGACTGGCTGTCCTTCATGGCTTGGGCGGCATCGTTCAGCGCCTGCTGGAGTTCGGGGCTACGGTCGGAAGACGAGCCGGAATCCGACTTGCCGTCCGTGGTGCCGGACTGGCCACCATTGGTATCGGAACCAGATTGGTCACCGGATATGCCGGACGACTGGTCACCAGACGATCCGTCACCGGACACGTTCTCGGCATCGCCTGCGGCCGCGCCGGAATCACCACCGAACACCTGATCCAAGGCCTCATCCAACGTATCCGCAAATCCTACCTGATCACCGAACGCGACCAGCGTCTTCTTGAGCAGCGGGAATGAAGTCGCACCCGAAGACTTGACGTACACGGGCTGCACGTACACCAGTCCGCCACCGAGCGGCAGGGTGAGCAGGTTGCCGCGCACCACTTGCGTGTCGCCGGATTGCAGCAGGTTCAGTTCCTTGGACACGTCGGCGTTGGCGTTGAAGTTGTTCTGCGCCTGGCCGGGGCCCGGTACGTTCGAATCCTTGGGCAGCTCCTGCAATCGGATGGTGCCGTAGTTTGAGCCTATCTTGCCCTTCTCATTGCCGGCATCCGAGTCGACCGACAGGAAGCCGGTGAGGATCTCACGGGTGGACTGGCCAGCCGGAATGTAGGTGGAGCTCAGCGAGAACACCGGTTCCTTGGTGCCACCGGTCTGCAAGGTCAGGTAGTACGGCGGCTGCAGGATGTCCTGGTCCTGCTGGGACTGGGATTCGGTCGGGTCGACCGGCGTCTGCCAGAAGTCCTCGCCGGAGTAGTACTGGTTGGCGGAGGTCACGTGGTACTTGGAGAGCAGCTCGCGCTGCACCTTGAACAGGCTTTCCGGGTAGCGCATGTGGCTCATCAGGTCGCCGGAGATATCGGAGAGCTGGTGGTACTGGCCGGGGAAGATCTTCTCCCATGCCTTGATTACCGGGTCGGATTGATCCCATACGTACAGATCCACGGAACCGTCGTAGGCGTCCACGGTGGCCTTGACCGAGTTGCGGATGTAGTTGGCCTTCTGCGAGCCCAAGGATGAGACCGTTGCGGAAGAGACGGTGGTGGAATCCTTGGTGGCGGAGCCGAGGTCGGTCATCTGCGAGTATGGGTAGGCATCAGAGGTGGTGTAGCCGTCGACGATCCACTTGACGCGGCCATCGACCACGGCCGGATACACACGGCCGTCAAGCGTCAGGTACGGCGCCACCTTGGCCACGCGCTCCTTGGGGGAACGATCGTAAAGAATCTGCGATTCGCTGGTCACACGGTCGGAGAAGAGAATCTGATCGGAGCCGAAGCGGATTGCGTAGAGAATACGGGAGAACAGGTTGCCAACCGAGGGGCCGCCGTCGCCCTTGAACGTGGTCAGGGCGCCTTCCGAACCGGTCGGGTAGTCGAACTCCCAAGCCTGCGTGCCCTCCGGTGCGCCGACGATCGAGTATTCGGTGGTGTTCGGCGAGAAGTAGATGCGAGGCTCATACTTTTCGGATTCAGTGAGCTTGCCCTGAGTGGGGATGCCGGATTCGAAGAATTCAGGCTGGCCGTCGGCGGTCACCTTGTTACCGTAAGCGGCCACCACGCCGTAACCGTGGGTGTACACGGTGTGGTCATTGACCCAATTGCGGTTGTCGTTGCCGGCCAGGTCAAGCTCGCGGGCGGCAATCACGGTGTCTTGGGAAACGCCGTCGATCTCGTACTTGTCGACTGCCAAAGTGTCGGCGAAGGTGTAGTACTGCTTGGACTGCTGCAGCTGTTTGAATGTGGGGCTGACGACCTGCGGGTCGAGCAGACGAATCTGCGCGGTGGTGTCGCCCTCCTTGGCCAGAGCGCCCTGCTCGCCCTTGTCGGTTACCTTGTATTGCTCGGTCTTGAGCTTGTCAAGACCGTAGGCGGCGCGGGTGGCGTCGATATTGCGCTGAATGTAGGTGGATTCCATCTCCTGTGCGTTCGGGTTGACGCGGAAGCGCTGCAACAGCACCGGCCATGCCACGGTGAGCACAAGACCCACCACGACCACGACGGCAATGGAGGTCACCGGCACACGCCAGGCCCTGAGCGCGGCGGAGGCGCGCACGCCGATGGACGCCTGGCCTTCGAGCGTGTGGGAACGCATGAGCCAGATGCCCAGCACCACGCCGAGGATGGCGGTCAGCGCGGCCATGATGAAGGTGACGGGGATGTTGGCATGCACGGCGGTGTAGGAGGCACCGGTGATGCGTGAACCCTGCACGGTGAGCTGGTCGAAGACGCCGATCATCTGGCGCACTGCCCAAGCGAACATGTTGAGCATCAGCCAGATGCCAAGCTGGCGACGGCAACGCTTGGTGATGGAGAACAGGCCGCGTCCGTTAACCGGCATAGTAATGCGGATACCACCCATCAGCACATGAGTGACCACGGAAAACACAAGGCCCACGCCCAGCAGCATGGCCACGGCGGCGAGCACGAGCTTCAGGCCCGGCAGCACGAACACGTAGAAGCCGTTGTCCAGACCGAACTGCGGATCGGTGGTGCCGAACGACTGCGCGTTGAACATGAGCAGAATCTCGCTCCAGTTCGCGTTGAACTGAGAGCCGAAGATGACGCCGACGATCAGCGAAATCACCACGGCCACGCGGCGAGCGGTTTTCGAGCTGACGGATTTGCCGACCTCGACCACATCGCCGTTAATGCGAATGGTGGAACCGTCGGCCGAATCAGGGCGTGCTCGAATGGCCAGCCAGGCGGAAACGAAGCCGGTCAAGGCCATGAGCAGCGCGTAGGCCACCCACAGACCGATTTTCACCCCGAGCTGGGTCCAGACCACGGACTGGAAGCCGAGCTGGCCGTACCACATCAGATCGGTGATGAATCGGGACAGGCCGAAGAACAGACCGACGATGATGGCCAAGGCCAGCACCACGCCGATCAGAATCTTGCTGCCACGGCTGCCTCCTGAGCCACCGGACGCTGGCTTACGGGTGATACGCGGATTGGCCGGGCCACGTGGAGGGCGGGATGACCCGGAGGGGCCGGCGTTGGTGTTGCGGGCCGGACCGTCCCCATCGGCCTCGACATCGAGGATGATCGGATCGTCATTGTTCGCATTGTTGCGTCGTGAATCGCCGCCATTGCCGAACAGTATTGAGAAAGGATCGTTAAAAGACATAACTCAAGCCTATCGAAAGGGCGGGAGGTAGGTTATGCCCTGAGCACAGAATGAGGCAGCGTTCTGTTCTACGCTCCGTTCTACGCTTGCCGGTATGAACAGCCAACGGCCACAACATATGCGTCCCTCAGCACACGCCACACGCCAACTTCGGCACAGGAGCACTCCAATCGTGGCGACAATATGTGCTTTGGCAGTGGTGTTGGCCGGCGTGGCAGCCTACGGATGGCATGTCGGATGGTTCGCCAAATCCACATCAAACGGCAACACCACCACTCCCCAGACCTCCCAGACAAGTGCGTTACCACGCGCCGACGTTCCTTCCCCGAAGAAGAACGAACCGGCCGCACAAGCCCAACGTGCGGTATCCGCCATGACACTTGAGGAACGTGTGGGACAGTTAGTGATGGTGCCGTTGCTTGCCGGTTCCGATCCCTCCTCGTTGGCTTCAACAATCGCCGATGAGCACATTGGCTCGGCCATTCTCATTGGCAATTGGAATACCGGCGCCGATACGGTCAAGACCGCGACCGCGCAACTCCAAGGATATGCGCCGGCCGGCAATCGTCTCATCATCGCCACCGATCAGGAGGGTGGTCAGGTGCAGCATCTGACTGGTACCGGTTTCGACACAATGCCCAGTGCCGTTGAGCAGGGCACAATGTCCGCTGACGCATTGCGTCAATCGGCAGGCACGTGGGGTTCGCAATTAGCTGCTGCTGGCATAAATGTCGATTTGGCACCGGTGCTCGGCACGGTGGTGGGCGATCGTGCCTCAAATGCTCCGATTGGCGCGCTGGATCGTGATTTCGGATTGGATGCGGCCGGCAACGCCGAACATGGCATCGCCGTTATTGAAGGTTTGCGAGACGCTCAGGTCGGCGCGGCGGTCAAACATTATCCTGGGTTGGGCGCGGTAAGCGGCAATACCGACTTCACCACCGAAGGCATTCTGGATACGACCACCACGTTGGGCGGGGCCGAGGCAGGTGCCTTTGACCAGGCGATCACCAAGACCGATCCTGCGATGGTGATGATGTCGTTGGCCACGTATCAATCCATCGACCCGAATAATCCGGCGGTGTTTTCTTCTACGATTATCGACGGTCATATTCGCAACGCCCTGAAGTACACGGGCGTGGTGATTTCGGATTCGATGTCTGCCGAAGCGTTAAGCAGCTACGATGTAAGCCAATTGGGAGTAAAGCTTGTCGAGGCGGGCGGCGACATGTCCTGCATCGGTCAGACGGATTACGTAAAGCCAATTGTGGACGGCCTCAACGAACGGGCGAAGTCCGATCCGGCTTTCGCTTCGAAAGTGACGGCGGCGGCGACTCGCGTAATGGCATTGAAAATCAAGATGGGACTGGCCTGACTGCTTATCCTTTGCACTGGTGAGGATTGATGCGCACTGATTCGCGCTAATCCTCACCAGCCCTCGTACAAATGCACACTAGTCCTCGTACGAATCGTCAGTCCTCGTATGAATACAGACCATGCTTGCCGATGTATTGCACCACGCCGTCAGGCACCAGATACCAGACCGGCTCGTCGTGTTCGGCGCGGCGGCGTACATCGGTCGAAGAGATGGCCAAGGCCGGGATCTCAAGCGTATCGACCTTTCCTTCGGGCAAGGTCACGCCGTCCGGACTGGAGTAGCCGGGGCGCGTGACGGCCACGAAGTGGGCGAGGTCCCACATGAGGTCGGCGTCCTTCCACTGCATAATTTCGGCCACGGCGTCTGCGCCGGTGATGAAGAACAGCTCGGCGTCGGGATGTTGGGCGCGGATATCGCGCAGGGTGTCGATGGTGTAGGTGACGCCCGGACGGTCGATGTCGACACGCGAGACGGTGAATTTGGGGTTGGATGCGGTGGCGATCACAGTCATCAGATACCGATCTTCGGCGTTGGTGACGTGCTTGTCCAGCTTGAACACAGGTCGGCCGGTGGGTACGAAAATCACCTCATCGAGGTCGTATACCCAAGCTACTTCGGAGGCGGCGACCAAGTGGCCGTTGTGAATCGGGTCGAACGTGCCGCCCATGATGCCGACGCGCAGGCGCGTATGCCAGTTGCCGCGTGCGGAAAGCCTGCCTTTGCCATGGCTGCTGGCCCCGGCCGGCGCGGACAGGTCAGACATGCGCCGTTCGGTTTCGCCTTGGGTGACGGCAACGATTTCGGCGGGCTCGGCGGATTCCACTGATTTTTCGGACTGAACTGACGCAGCCGTTTTGTGGCTGTCGGTAACACCACTCATGCCTGGTCGCCCTCGCCGGCGGCGTCATCGGCTGATTCGGTTTCCTCTTCGATTTCGCCGGCGGTGGGATTGTCTTCCCTGGGATCGATCTTGCCCATGTCTTCATCCCATTCGTCCTGGACCACGCGACGAATTTCGGCGAAGGTGGGCAGCGGGAAGTCCGGCTGGTAGAGGCGGCGGACCTCGGCCACACGCTCGGTGATGCGGATGAGCGTGTCGGTCATGCCGTCAAGGTCACCGTCGTGCTCCATCTGGCTGTATTTGCCGATGTAGCCTTCCATGAGCTCCATGTGTTCGCGCACGATCTTGAGCTGGGCATCGTCGAGGTCCGCGACTTCGGGCGAATCGGTCTCGGGCCAACCGATGAGCACGGCGTCCGCGTATTCGAGCGACGCACGCTGGGCGGCGGAGGCGATGCCGTCCTCGATCTGCACAAGGAACACGTAGCGGACGATGCTGAGCCGTTCGGCCGCGATCTTCAGGCCGAGCTTGGGATCGTTGAGGTCGATGTCGGGCCGCAGTTCGCTTGCCTTGTTTGCCGTGTCAGCCGTAATGTTCATGTTGCCGTCCTCGTTCATGCGCGCACCTGTCCTGTTCCGTAACCGATCCACTTGGTGGTGGTCATCTCCCGCAATCCCATGGGACCGCGTGCGTGCATCTTCTGCGTGGAGATGCCAAGCTCGGCACCAAAGCCGAACACGCCGCCGTCGGTGAAGCGGGTGGAGGCGTTGACCATGACCACGGCCGAGTCGATGCGCTTGGTGAATTCCTCGATGGCCGCATAATCCTCGGCGATGATGGATTCGGTGTGGCCTGTGGAATGCGTGTTGATGTGGTCGATGGCCGCGTCCAGGTCCGACACCACCTTGATGCCCATTTTGAGGGCCAGGTATTCGGTGTCCCAATCCTCTTCGGCGGCGTGGTTGAGGTCAAGGCCCTCGATTGCCGCGCCGGAGATGATGCCGTACGACGTGGTGTCGGTCTGCAGCACGACGTTCGCCTCGGCCAGAGCGGCGGCGATCTGCGGCAGGAATTCGGCGGCGACATCCTTATGAACCAATAGCTTTTCGGCGGCGTTGCACACGCCCACGCGCTGGGTTTTGGCGTTGATGATGATCGGGATGGCCTTGGCGAGATCACCGGACTTGTCGATATAGATATGCACGTTGCCGGCACCGGTTTCGATGACCGGCACTTTGGAGTTGCGCACGACGGCTTGGATCAGACCCGCTCCTCCTCGCGGCACGAGCACGTCGATATGGCCTCGCGCCTCCATCATGGCGGTGGCGCCGGCGCGCCCGTACTGGTCGACGGATTGCACCAGTGCGGATTCGAAACCGTGGGCTTCAAGCACCGGGGCGATGACGCCCAACGTGGCGGCGTTAGTGCGTTCGGCGGCGTGGCCGCCTCGCAGCAACGCGGCATTGCCGGACTTGAGGCACAGGCTGGCCACGTCCACAGTGACGTTCGGCCGGGCCTCGTAGATCATGCCGATGACGCCCATCGGCACGCGCGTCTGGGTAAGGCGCAGACCGTTGGGCAGGTTGTATCCGCGCACGATCTCGCCGACCGGATCGGGCAGGGTGGCCACATGGCGCACGCCTTGGGCGGCGGCGGCCACGCGCGGCACGTCGAACAGCAGGCGGTCGAGCTTGCCCGCATCCATGCCGTTTTCCTTGGATTCGAGCATGTCCAGCGCGTTGGCGGCTTCGATGTCCGCAGCATGCTCGTCCAACGCGTCCGCAATGGCAAGCAACAGTTCGTTTTTGGCTTCGGTATTTGCCTGTGCAAGACGCTCCTGTGCGCGTGCGGCCTGATCGGCCTGGCGGCACACCGCGTCGAACACCTCAGGACTCAATTCATCGCTCATAAAAAACAAGAGTAACCCACAATGGGCCGCATTGCCCGTTTCGACCCATATTGCACCGAAGATAGCCGGGGATATAAGCGCGGCTCCCTCTGATGAGGGAGCCGCGTACATCCGCAAAAAATCAGTGAATCTGGTCCAGGTCGGGGTAGAGCGGGAAGTCTTCGGCGAGCTTGTCGACGCGGGCCTTCAGCGCGGTCACGTCGGCGGACGGGCCGGCGGCGAGCGCGGTGCCGATGATGTCGGCCACCTCCTCGTATTCCTTCGGCCCGAAGCCGCAGGTGGCCAGGGCGGACGTGCCGATTCTCAGGCCCGAGGCCACCGAGGCCGGGCGCGGGTCGAAGGGCACGGTGTTGCGGTTGATGGTGATGCCGCAGGCGGCGAGCAGATCCTCGCCCTGCTGGCCGTCCATCTCGCTGTTGCGCAGGTCGACCATCACCAGGTGCACGTCAGTGCCGCCGGTCAGCACGCTGATGCCGTTGGCCTTGACGTCATCGGCCAGTAGTCGTTCGGCAAGGATCTTGGCGCCGTCGAGCGTGCGCTGCATACGGTCCTTGAATTCGGGGGTGCCGGCCACCTTGAAGCTCACGGCCTTGCCCGCGATCACATGCATGAGCGGACCGCCCTGCTGGCCGGGGAACACGGAGGAGTTGAGCTTCTTGGCGTATTCCTGCTTGGCGAGGATGAAGCCGGAGCGCGGGCCGCCGAAGGTCTTGTGCGCGGTGGAAGAGACTACGTCGGCGTACGGCACAGGACTCGGGTGCAGACCCGCGGCTACGAGTCCGGCGAAGTGGGCCATGTCGACCCAGAATTTGGCGCCGACCTCGTCGGCGATCTCCTTCATGGCCTTGAAGTCCTCGATGCGCGGGTAGGCGGACCAACCGCCGATGATCATGGCCGGGTGGGTTTCGAGCGCACGCTGGCGGATGATTTCCGGGTCGATGCGGAAGGTCTCGGGGTTCACGCCATAAGCCTCGGCATGGTAGAAGCGGCCGGAGAAGTTGATTTTCATGCCGTGGGTCAGGTGGCCGCCGTGGTCGAGGGCCAGGCCGAGCACGGTGTCGCCGGGCTTGACGAGCGCCTGGTAGACGGCGGCGTTGGCTTGGGCACCGGAGTGCGGCTGGACGTTGGCGTATTCGGCGCCGAACAGGGCCTTGGCGCGTTCGCAGGCGATGGTTTCGACTTGGTCCACGTATTCGCAGCCGCCATAGTAGCGGCGGCCGGGGTAGCCTTCGGCGTATTTGTTGGTCAGCACGGAGCCCTGGCATTGCAGTACCGCTCGCGGCACGAAGTTCTCAGAGGCGATCATCTCAAGGCCACTGCGCTGGCGGCCCAGTTCGGAGTCCAGCAGTTCGGCGATCTCAGGATCGGTTTCGCAGATCGGCGCGTTGAAAGCATCGGTTGCCTTCTGCGCAAGGGGTGAAGCGGTCATGGGTGCTCCTTTGGCATGAGCGACAATTGATTCGCCGTTGTCGCCTTACCGTATGGCCCGTTTGCAGCCGGCCTGTTTCATGATATGGCCGGTCCCCGTTCGATGGCAATGGTGATTTTCGCCGGTGCGACCGGTCGGTTATGCGAGACGGACGGCCCTTCTGCCCACGGCCCACGCTAGACTGATGTGGATTCATCATCCCTTTCAGGCAGAAGGATTCATCGTGACAACCACCTTCCATTCCACCCGTAGCACCACCGATTCGCTGACCGCCAAGCAGGCGATTCGTAAGGGCATCGCCGATGACGGCGGCCTGTTCGTTTCGGACGCGTTGGGCAAGACCAAGGTGGACGTGGCCTCCCTGCCGGGCAAGTCGTACCAGCAAATCGCCGCCGAGGTGCTGGGCGCGCTGCTGCCGGACTTCACGGCCGAGGAGCTGGGCCAGTGCATCGCCGACGCCTACGGCGAACAGTGGTCCGACGAGCGCATCACCCCGCTCAAGCCCCTGGGCGACGATTACGTGCTCGAACTGTTCAACGGCCCGACTTCCGCGTTCAAGGACGTGGCGCTGCAGATCCTGCCGCGCTTCATGGCGCACACCACGCCGGCCGATGGCGACGCGGACGAGAAGATCATGATCCTCACCGCCACCTCCGGCGACACCGGCAAGGCCGCGCTGGCCGGCTTCGCGGACGCCCCGGGCACCGCGATCACCGTCTTCTACCCGGAAGGCAAGGTCTCCCAGGTCCAGGAGCTGCAGATGACCACGCAAGCCGGCTCCAACGTGCAGGTGGCCGCCGTGGAAGGCAACTTCGACGACGCCCAGTCCGCGGTCAAGCGCATCTTCGGCGACCGCGCCCTGGCCGAGCGTCTCGCCGGCAATTCGCACGTGGTGCTTTCCTCCGCCAACTCCATCAACGTGGGCCGTCTGGTGCCGCAGGTCGTCTACTACTTCTCCGCCTACGCCCAACTGCTCGCCGACCAGGTGATCAACGTCGGCGATGAGGTCGAGTTTGTGGTCCCGACCGGCAACTTCGGCGATATCCTCGCCGGCTACTACGCCAAGCTGCTCGGTCTGCCGGTCAAGCACCTCGTGGTGGCTTCCGACAAGAACAACGTGCTGTTCGACTTCCTGACCACCGGTACCTACAACCGCCAGCGCCCGTTCTTCCAGACCATCTCCCCCTCGATGGACATCCTCATCTCCTCCAACCTGGAGCGCATGCTGTACTACTTGTCCGAGGGCGACACCCGCCTGATCTCCATGCTGATGAACGACCTCAACCAGTGGGGCACGTACGAGATCCCGGAAGAACTGCTGGCCAAGATTCGCCAGATCTTCGGCACCGGCTGGGCCGACGAGGACCAGGTGCGCGAATCCATCAAGCACTGCTGGGACGAGAACCACTACGTAATCGACCCGCACACCGCCTGCGGCTACTACCTGCTTGAGCAGATGCCGCGCGACCCGCTGACCCCGCGCGTGCTGCTCTCCACCGCCAGCCCCTACAAGTTCCCGCGCGTGGTGAACGAGGCATTGGGCTTCGACGCCACCGGCACCGACTTCGAGTGCATGGATGTGCTGGCCCACGAGACCGGCACCACCGCCCCGGCCGCCCTGCGTGGTCTTGAGACCGCCGACGTGCGGTTCAAGGACGTCGTGGCCATCGACGGCATGGAGGACTACGTGGAGAAGGCCGCCCAGGCGCTGTGATAGTCCGCTGACGGCACTAACTGACAATTCCCAACCGATACATGCTTTACCAGCATGTATCGGTTTTTTGTTTTCTGATGTCACAAGTCGAAGGTCCAGGCATGTTCAAGCATGTCCGAGCCTTGTCACGCGCGGCTTTCTTGCGGCTTTTCACCTGCAACGAGCCAATGGCGTGTTGCTTGTTTTTTCTAGGAAGGCGGGAATCGCCATGCTGCCGGCGAACGGGAAAATCCATGTGGTTTGTTAGGTTCTGTTTCTGCAACCGAATAGTCCCATGAGGGAGTAGACAGCATTGCGGCGAAGGGCTCGGCCCAAACCGCAATGTGGCAAGTCAACATCGTGGCCGTCGGCAGTTCCGTTACGGTCTGGCTTTGCCTTAAATGACGAGACTCATGTACCGCGGAGTATGCGATACATGGTCGTCAACGATTCGTTTGGCTGCGTGCCGCCATGTTGCGCGGTACGCGAGTGATATTACGCGGGTTTCAGTGCGGTGTGTCAACCAAACGAGAGGAACATATGACCACGGCCAACGGGCAGACGCCCGCACCATTCATGCAGGATGCGCCAGCAGTCATCAGCACGCTGGGCACCGATGCACATCAAGGCCTGACCAGCGAACAGGCCGCGCACAACCTGAACCAGTACGGTCCCAACGCCTTCACCAAGCCGAAGCCGGAATCGATGCTTTCCCGCATCGTCAAGACGGCCGCCGACCCGATGCTCATCATGCTTATGATCGCGGCGGCCATCACCCTGGGCGTCAACATCACCCGCGCCATGGCCGGCGGCCACGCCGACATTCTCGAATGCGTGGGCATCTTCTTCGCCATCGCCCTGTCCGTGACAATCACCGTGGTGATGGAGAGTCG
>OGIU01000782.1_pt1 | contig 17597 bp, 16 predicted proteins | sample 1571791 | NCBI WGS metagenome assembly OGIU01 (sample SAMEA2582104, study PRJEB24529) | metagenome | biome: Human gut stool | place: China | collected 2011
TTTCCCTACACGACGCTCTTCCGATCTCCGACCGGCATCCGGAGACTCCCATCATCACCATGAGCATGGGAGCTCTGGGCGCTGTGAGCCGCCTTTCCGGCGAAGCCCTCGGCTCCGCCATGACCTTTGCCAATCCCGGGCAGGCCAGCGCACCGGGGCAGATATCGTTGGAGGTCGTAAACGAAGTATTGGATGCACTGCATTCATAAATCCAGAAAGGAGCTTTTATGAAAAAGAAGTATTCTGCTCTCCCAGAACTTCTTTTGCGAAGTATTTTTTACACGCTTATCAATTATGTGTTTCTCAGCATGGTGCTGTCTTTTCGGCTTCATTGGAGCTCCATTCTGTTTTCTGCTGCCATGCTGTGGTTTGCTTTGGATTATTCAAAGGCCATCCAGCAGTTGACCGGCAAACGGCTTCTCGCAGACCTTTTGTGGCTTGGCTGCATTCTCATCAGCACATTTATTGCATTCTTTGTCGGGTACATTCAAGGCTCGTTCGCATCATTTTAACGAAAAAGACCGGAGCTGTAGGTCGCACTTACAGTTCCGGTCTTTCTTTTTATGTCACAAAGAGATGATTATGCCAGCTTGGCTTCCAGACGGGCGCGGATGGCCTTGATAAAGCCCTCGCTGTCTACGGCGGTGGGGGTGATGCCCTCTGCCAGACCGCACAGGTCCTTGGTCATGATGCCATCGTTCAGGGTCTGCAGGCTGGCAGCTTCCAGTGCCTCGCCGAACTTCACCAGCTCCGGCAGGTCATCCAGCTCACCGCGCTTCTTGAGTGCGCCGGACCATGCAAAGATGGTGGCCATGGGGTTGGTGGAGGTCTTTTCGCCCTTCAGATACTTATAGTAATGGCGGGTCACGGTGCCGTGCGCAGCCTCGTACTCGTATTTGCCGTCCGGGCTCACCAGCACGCTGGTCATCATGGCCAGCGAACCAAAGGCGGTGGACACCATATCGCTCATCACATCGCCGTCGTAGTTCTTGCAGGCCCAGACAAAGCCGCCCTCGCTGCGGATGACGCGGGCCACGATGTCGTCAATGAGGCTGTAGAAGTAGGTAATGCCGGCAGCCTCAAATTTTGCCTTGTATTCGGCGTCGTACACCTCCTGGAAGATATCCTTGAAGGTGTGGTCATACTTCTTGGAAATGGTGTCCTTGGCGCCAAACCACAGATCCTGCTTCACGTCCAGTGCGTAGTTGAAGCAGCTGCGGGCAAAGCTGCGGATGGAATCGTCCTTGTTGTACTGGCCCTGCAGCACACCGGGACCCTCAAAATTGAACACGGTGGCACGCTGCTCGGTGCCGTCGGCACCGGTGAACAGCAGCTCTGCCTTACCGGCACCGGGGATGCGGAACTCCGTGCACTTGTACACGTCACCATAGGCATGGCGAGCGATGGTGATGGGCTTTTTCCAGTTCTTGACCACCGGCTTGATGCTGTCGATCATGATGGGGGCACGGAACACGGTGCCGTCCAGCACGGCGCGGATGGTACCGTTGGGGCTCTTCCACATCTCGTGCAGCTTGTACTCGTCCATGCGCTGGGCATTGGGGGTGATGGTGGCGCACTTGACCGACACGCCATACTTCTTGTTGGCAAGAGCAGCGTCCATGGTCACCTGGTCGCCGGTGGCATCGCGGTTGGGCAGGCCAAGGTCATAGTATTCGGTCTTGAGGTCCACAAACGGAAGGACCAGTTCGTCCTTGATCATCTTCCACAGAATGCGGGTCATCTCGTCGCCGTCCATCTCGACGAGGGGCGTGGTCATTTTGATCTTTTCCATAGCAGGGTTTCCTTTCCTCTCTGATGGTTTTTCTATCCTCAACCACGCGCCGCCATGCGCCGCGTGGGCGGGCAGGTTTACTTGCGGTAAGCGGCCGCCAGCTTTTCCAAAGCCGGCAGGCTGCGCTTTACTTTTTCGGTGTCGATACAGTAGGCAAGGCGCACATAGCCCTTGACGCCAAAGGTATCGCTGGGCACCAGCAGCAGGTCGAACTCCCGGGCCTTCAGGCAGAAGGCATTGGCGTCCTCCTCCAGTGCCTTAGGGAAGATGTAGAAGGTGCCGCCGGGGCGCTCCACCTCAAAACCCAGCGCGGTGAGCTTGTCGTACAGCAGGTTCATATTGGTCTCGTAGACGCTCAGGTCGCTGGTGACCTCCTGGCAGCGGCCCACGGCCCGCTGGATGATGCTGGGCGGGCAGTTGTGGCCGGTAAAACGGGAGATCTGGGCCATCATATCCACCAGAATGTCCTCCCCCTCACAGCCCGGGCGCACGGCCACATAGCCAAGGCGCTCGCCGGGCAGGCTCAGGCTCTTGGAGTAGGAGAAGCAGGTGAGGGTGTGGGGGTAGAAGGCTGCCGGGTAGGGCACCTTCTTGCCGTCAAAGGCGATATCCCGGTAAGGCTCATCGCTCACGAGGAAAATATTGTGGCCAAAGGCCTTGCTCTTCTCGGTCAGGATGTCGGCCATCCGGGTGAGGGTCTGGGCCGAATAGACCACACCGGTGGGATTGTTGGGGGTGTTGATGAGCACACAGGTGGTCTTTTCGCCGATCATCTGCTCAAAGGCATCCAGATTGGGCTGGAATGCCGGGGCCTGCGGCGGCACCACTTTGAGCACCGCACCGGTGCCGGCCACATAGGGGCCGTACTCCGGGAAGTAGGGCGCAAAAGTCAGCACCTCATCACCGGGCTGGGTGACGGCACGGATGGCATGGGCAATCGCGCCGGCAGCACCGGTGGTGGGGAAGATGTGCTTCTGCTCATAGGGCAGGCCAAAGGTCTTTGCCAGATGGGCCGCCACGTCGGCGCGGAAGCCGGGGTCGCCCTGGCTGGGGCAGTAGCCGTGCAGATTCACTGGTTCCTCGTTGGCCAGCAGGTCCTGCATGACGGCGGTAAATTCCGGCGGGCAGGGCACGCTGGGGTTGCCCAGCGAGTAATCGAACACATTCTCGTAGCCGATCTCGGCGGCACGTTTTTTTCCGTACATGAAAGTCTCGCGGATCACGCTCTTGTTGCCGAGCATGGCGCGGTAGGTCTCATTCAGCATCATACTTCCCCCCTGGATTTATGATTGATGTGCCGCCGTATAGCTCTGCTCCACCTTGATGATGCAGTTATAGGTGGGGTCCTGTTCCTTGATGAACTGCTCCATCTGGGTCAGCAGCTCCACCTTGTCCCCGGCATAGCCCGCCGGCAGCACCAGATCAAACAGCACATTCGTGTGGGTCTTGCCCGGCACGATGCGCAGATCGTGCAGTGACAGGGCCGGGTCCAGCTGGCGGAGTTTTTCGGTCAGACGGGTGCGCAGCACCCCCACCGCAGCATTCGAGGTCACGATGGGATCGTAGTGGATGGTGACCATGAGATGGTCATTCTTCATAAAATTCCGTTCGATGTTGTCGATCAGGTCGTGGGCGTCCAACGGATCCTGCTCGGCAGGCAGTTCCACATGCAGCGAGGCAAACTGGTGCCCCGGGCCGTAGTCGTGCACCATCAGGTCATGCATGCCCAGCACGCCGGGGTAGCTCATCACAGTCTGCTCGATGTGATCCACCAGGTCATCGCTGGGGCGTTCGCCCAGCAGCGGGCTGAGGGTGTCCATCACCAGACCCCAGCCGGAGATCAGAATGAACACGGCCACGCCCACACCCATCAGACCATCCAGAATGTTCCAGCCGGTCAGGTGGCACAGAATGGTGGCAATGAGCACCGCACCGGTGCTCAGCACATCGTTGCGGCTGTCCGCCGCCGTGGCAATGAGGGTCTCGGAACCGATGGTGCGGCCGACGGTGCGGTTGAAACCGCTCATCCACAGCTTGACCAGAATGGAAGCGACCAGCACGGCAACGGTCAGCAGACTGAACTGCACCGCTGTGGGATGCAGCACCTTGACCACCGACTCCTTCAGCAGGGAAAAGCCAATGCCCAGCACCGTCACGCTGACCACCAGCCCGGCCAGATACTCATACCGGGCATGGCCGAAGGGGTGTTCCGCGTCCGGTGCTCTGGACGCCAGCTTGAACCCCACCAGACTGACGATATTGGACGATGCATCCGACAGGTTGTTCAGGGCATCGGCCATGATGGCGATGGAACCGAACAGCGTGCCCACGGCGAGCTTGCCCAGGCAGAGCAGAACATTGCACACCATGCCCACGATGCTGGCCAGATTGCCATAGGCGGCCCGGGTGTGCGGGTCCTGCGGATTGTCGGGGTGACGGATAAACAGACGGATCAACAACTGCGTCATAAAAAAACCTCCCGGGCAGCGCTGGCAGCCTGCATACCCAATGTCCCTAGTATAGCATTTTGCTTTATGGTTTTAAAGTGGTTTCCGGAAAACTTTGCCCGGTATACAAAGACCCCGGCGGGGTGTGTGCCCTGCCGGGGTCGATTTTGTAAATAAGGGCCCGCCTTACTTTTCAGAAGGCTTGCTCAGGTCCACGCTGCGGATGATCTTGCGCACCGGCAGGATGCTCTTGGCATTCATGGACAGCTCGTCCACGCCCATGCGCAGGAAGGTCTCGGTGAGGGCGGTGTCGGCACCCAGCTCACCGCAGATGCCCACCCAGATGCCGTGGCGATGGCCGGCTTCGATGGTCATCTTGATGGCCCGGAGCACTGCCGGGTGATGGGGGTTGAAGAAGGGCTCCAGCTTTGCGTTCTGGCGGTCCAGAGCGCAGGTGTACTGGGTCAGATCGTTGGTGCCGATGGAGAAGAAGTCGCACTCCTGTGCCAGCTCGTCCGCGATCAGCACGGCAGCGGGGGTCTCGATCATGGTGCCCACTTCAATGTTCTGGCCCATCTTCACGCCCTCGGCAGTCAGCTCGGCACGGCATTCCTCCAGGACGGCCTTGGCGTCCTGCAGCTCCCGGAGGCTGGTGATCATGGGGAACATGATGCTCATGTTGCCGTAAGCGGAAGCGCGCAGCAGAGCCCGGAGCTGGGTCTTGAAAAAGTCCTTCCGGGTCAGGCAGATGCGGATGGCGCGGTAGCCCAGAGCCGGGTTGTCCTCGTGGTCCAGCTTCATGTAATCCACGGTCTTGTCGGCACCGATGTCACAGGTGCGCACGACCACCTTGCGGGGAGCCAGGCTCTCCAGCACCTGCTTGTAGGCCTCAAACTGGTAGTCCTCCGTGGGGAAGTCCTTGCAGTTCAGGTAGACGAATTCGGTGCGGAACAGGCCCACGCCGCCGGCGTCGTTCTGCTGCACAGCACCCACGTCGCCCATGCCGCCGATGTTGGCAAACACGTTGATGGTCTTGCCGTCCAGCGTGGTGTTGGGCTTGCCCTTCAGCTCCTGCAGCAGGGCCTGCTTTTTCTGGTCCTCCTGCTGGCGCTTTTTCAGGCTCTTGAGCAGATCGGGGGTGGGGTCCACATACACACAGGCATTGTAGCCGTCCACCACGGCCATCTTGCCGTCCCAGTCATCCTGGATATCCTTGCACTGGATCAGGGCAGGGATGTTCATGCTGCGGGCCAGAATGGCGGTGTGGCTGTTGGAGCTGCCCTCGCGGGTGATGAAGCCCAGCAGCAGGCTCTTATCCATGCGCACCGTCTCGGACGGGGCCAGATCCTCGGCCACCAGAATGCTGGGCTCGGTGCCCTGCAGGCTGGCATTGTCCACCCCCTGCAGGATGTCCAGGATCGCCTGTGCAATGTCGATGACGTCCGCACTGCGGGCCTGCAGATACGGGTCATCCATGGCTGCGAACACGGCAGCCTGATTGTCGCCGGCGGTCTTGACAGCGTACTCGGCGCACTTGTGCTGGCCGTTGATGATCTCCTTGATGGCGTCCACAAAGTCGTCATCTTCCAGCATCATGGCGTGGATGTTGAACACTTCGGCAATGTCCTCGCCTGCTTCGGCCAGTGCCTTTTCGTACAGAGCAGTCTGCTGCTCAATGGCTTTCTGCTGAGCAGCCTCAAAGCGGGCCACCTCTGCAGCGGTGTCGGCGATCTCTGCGGTGGAGATCACGGTGTCCTTTTTCTTATAGATCTTCAGCTTGCCGATGGCAATGCCGTTCAGAATGCTTCTACCGGTGCCTACCTGCATCGCTCATTCTCCTTCTTACTCATCCATTTCAAAAAAGCCCCCGCAGATCACTCCGCGAGGGCTGTGGCATCACGGCGGGATCAGACGTTCTCGGTCAGGAACTTCTGAATTGCTGCAGCGGCTGCCTCTTCATCGTCGCCTTCTACCTTGATGGTGATGGTCTCGCCCTGCTTGACGCCCATGCCCATCAGAGCCATCAGCTTGCGCATGTCGCAGCTCTTGCCGTCCTTCTCGAGGGTGGCGGTGCTGGCAAAGCCCTTCACGGTCTTGACGAGCAGGCCGGCCGGACGAGCGTGGATGCCGCAGGCATCCTTAACGGTATACTGGAATTCCTTCATAATCATTTTCTCCTTACTTGATTTTCCTGTGCCCGGCGCTGCAAACTCCAGCACATGGGGCGTAAAAATACAGGAAAAGTTTATACATCTATTATAAACCCTGCACTGTCTTTTTGCACCGTTCTATATTGCTGATTTTTGCGGCAAAATTTTGGTAGTTTTGAACATACAAAAGCTCCAAAAATGCTCATTTTTTACATTTTTTCATTTTTGTTTGCAAAATTTATGCATTCTGCGACCCAATTTTCCATGCAAAACCGGTTGTTCGTTCCGGGATCGCACCGGTTTTGCCGGGAGTTCCGGCCTGCATCACTCCACGGGGTAGCCTTCGGCGTCCAGCGGCAGGGACGCATAATCCACCGCCTGGGCCTGCTCTCCGGCCTCCCCGGAAGTCTGCTGCGCCGCGTCGCCGGTCAGTTCTTCGTCATGGCGCTCGCCCCAGTCGCCGCTGTAGTCCTCCCCGGAGGTCTGCTGCGCGTCCAGTTCCTCGTCGTGCCGTTCGCCCCAGTCCCCGCTGTAGTCCTCGCCGGAAGTCTGCTGGGCTTCGGCCATGGCCGTCTGCAGGTCCTTCAGACCCACCACCACGCCGGAGGGCCGCTCCAGCAGATAGGCTCCCACAGCCTTTTTGCGCCACACCAGCAGCACCCCGTAGCGGCTGGTCTCGCCGCTGCTGGCCGCCGGAATCAGGGCCGTCCATTTTTCCACCGTTTTGCCCTTGCAGCGGGTCAGATCCATGCCGCTCTGCTGCACCACCCCATTGAAGGCGGAAAAGCTGTCGTCCCATTTGCGGGGGATCTTGACTTTGTCGGCGGTGATGGACGCACCGTCCACCTCCAGCCCGTAGCCGGTGAACCAGGTCTGGATGTCCTGTGCGCTCTCGATTTTGTTCACCGACGCCGCAGCCGTCACCGTGCGGGTGCTGATGTAGCGCCCCAGCAGCGCGCTGCACACCACCAGGGCACAGCACATGGCCCCCAGCCCCAGTTTTTTCAGGCTCGTTCTGCTCAACGTGATCACAAACATATCGCCCTGCCTCCCCAGCACCATTTTTGCGTTGCACACTCTGGAACCAGTGTATGCACCGCCCAGGGCCGGTATGCGGCACAAAAAGGGAGCCGCCGCACGCTTTTTCCGTGCAGCAGCTCCCCTATGGGGTCAGTGTGCTTTTGTAAAATCCGCTGGGCAGACGCAGCCCTTTTGCCGCAATACCTGCTGCAGCACCCGGGCCACCCCGTATTCCGTGTTGGGCGGGGCCAGATACGGCACCCGGCTGCGCAGCTCCGGGCTGCCGTTTTCCATCAGGAAGCCGTAGCCCACGGCCTCCAGCATCTCGATGTCGTTGTAGGTGTCGCCAAAGGCCATCATGGCACCGGATGGGATGTCCAGCAGCCTGCTCAGACGCTCCACAGCCTTCCCCTTGGTCACGCCGGGGTTGGTCACGTCGATCCAGCATTTGCCGGACACCGCCACGGCCAGTTCCTGCCCGAAGCGGGGGCCGTAGACCTTCTCGTACACCTCCTGCGCATTGTCCTGCGGCAGATAGATGGTAAACTTGTCCACTGCGGCGTCGATGGTGTACAGATCCGACACATAGGCAATGCGGTTGTAGAAGTTGCGGTATACGGCATCATAGCACCGGTCACAGGGGCGCAGGTAGGCGTTCTCCAACCCGCAGACCACAAAGGAATCCCCGTTTTCCTCCGCGCAGGCCGTCAGCCGGTGCCAGACCTCCGGCTCCATGCGGGAGACGAACAGGTCTTTGCCGCGCCAGCGCACCGCGCCGCCGTTGTCGGCCACCAGAAGGGTCTGCTCCAGCACCGGAGCAAACATCTCTTCCAGCTTGTACAGCGGCCGCCCGCTGGCAGCCGCGAACAGGATATCCTGTCCGGCCAGCTCCTGCACAAGATGCAGAAAGTCCGGCGGCAGCTGACTGTGCCCGTCCAGCAGGGTCGCGTCCATGTCCGACGCGATCAGACGAATGCGGTCCATCGCGCTCCTCCTGTCATCCCATGTAGCTGATGTTGGCATCCAGCTCACCGCTGTAGCCATTGATGCGGGCCTTCTCGGTGCCCTGCCACATATCGCAGTCGATGGGGCTGCTGGACACGCCGTAATGGGCGTTCCAGATGGTGTACTTGCGCAGGGCGTCCAGGTCCACCCGCTTGCGGAACCAGGTGGTGGAAGCGTACACACCGGGCTTGTACCCCAGCGACTTGACTTCCTCGCAGAAGGCGATGGCACACTTGGTGCGGTCCTCCTTGCCCAGGCCATCGGCACGGCCGGTGCCGTTGGGAGAGGTGGATGCCTCGGTATCATAATAGATGGGGTAATCCAGCTTGCGGCCGTTCAGCGCCCAGTTGCAGCCCTGCGCTTCCTCGCGGGCCTCATCCTCGGTCACCGCCTGGGTGAAGAAATACACGCCCACCTTCAGACCGGCGTTGCGGGCGTTGGTGAAGTGCTCCTCGAACATGGGATCCTTGACCAGGGTGCCGCTGGCACCGTAGCCGCGGTAGCCGATGCGGATGATCACAAAGTTCACACCCGCCTTCTTGATCTTGTCCCAGTCGATGTTGGTCTGGTACTTGGACACGTCGATGCCGAAGTTCACATTCTTCTGCATCACGCCGTCGGCGTCAAAGTAATACAGCTTGCCGTCCACGGTCTGGATGCCGGTGACCGGCTTATGGGTGGAGGCGCTGTAGTAATAGGTCTTGCCGTTCTTGGTCAGCCAGCCGGTGTATTCCTCCTGGTTGTCCTTTTTGCCGAACAGCCAGTTCCACAGCCAGCTGAAAAAGCCGTTCTCGTCGCCCAGGTCGATGCACTGTGCCTCGGCCTCATCCAGGGCGCCCTCGTCCAGTGCCTTGCGGATCTGCTCGTCGGTCAGCAGCATGGAACCCTCCGGCGTGTGGCCGGACAGGTCGTTCTCGGCGGCATCCGTTTCCTCCGGGGCTGCCAGCGGATCCTGTGCGGCCAGCTCCGGCGTTTCCTGCTGCAGGATCACTGGGCTGTTCTCCTGTGCGGTCTCTGCCGTTTCCGTGCTTTCCGTGGTGTCCGGCTCTGCGTCCTCCGCGCGGCCCGGCACCAGCGGGTCCGGTTCCTCTGCGGTGTTCTGTGCAGGCTCCGCCGGGTTCTCCGCTGCGGCGGGCTCTTCGCCCTGCTCTGCGGTCGTCTCAGACTCCGCGGTCTGTGCGGCAGGCTGCTCGGCGGCTTCCGGCTGTGCCTGTGCCGTGGGTCCTTCCGCCGTCCGGGGCTCTTCCGTGCTGTCCGCAGCGCATTTTTCCGAAGAAGCCGCCGACCCGGTCTGTTTCTTCCCGAAGAGCTTTGTTTTCTGCTCCGGTTCCGTCCCGCTCTGCTGCTGGACGATGGGCTGCACCGTCACAGCCCACTGCAGGTCGGCCAGATTCATGGCCGCCCCCAGACCGCCGACGGCCAGCACCATGGCCATGGTAAAAACAGCCGCAGCCTTGCCCCAGCCGCGTGCCGAAGATCTGTTGTTCCAAATTCGTTTCATGCCGTACTTCTTCGCCTCCGGATCCCTGTTTTGGTTATAGTCTGCCGCCGCAAAAGCGGACGGCCATTCATGCATTTTCACACAGGTTCAGTATACACCCGATGCCGTCCCGCCGTCAATCGGCTGGACTTTGCCGCCGTGGCCGCCGCGCACGGGCAGGCCTGTGTCCGCACACCCGAAAAATACTCCAAAAGGGATACGTTTCGCTGGGGCAAAACATTGCACAAAGCCGAAATTTCCTGTTTTTGCCGCCGGAAATCCCGTTTTTTCTTGCTGTCTTGACAGGTGTATGGTATTATACTTGACATGCAGTTTCTCTGCGGCGTATCGCGCCGCAGACCGGAAAGGTTGGTTATTTATGGAAAATGTGAAAGATTTTTTAAAGCGCAAGGACATCGTCATTTCTCCGCAGCGCTACCTCATTGAAGCACTGGGCGCCATGTCGGCCGAAGACGTGGAGCACGTAGGCAAAGCCATCGTACGACAGATGCGCCAGACGCTGACGGACGGCAACAGTGTCCGTCTGGACGGTTTCGGCATCTTCCACACCACCTTCAAGTGCCGTGCCACCGAACTGGCCAAAGACTGCACCGTGAAAAACATCGAGCGCGTCAACATCCGCTTCAAGGTAGCCAACACCCTGCGGCTGGTGAACGACAGCAACGCCACCACCAAAGGCGGAGCAAACAACCTCGTCTTCGAGCTTGTAACTGCCGACAAGGATAGCACCGGCGGAGGTTCCGGCGGCAATAATCCCGATGGCGGAGGTTCCGACGGAGACCAGGGGGAGAATCCGCTGGGATAAAAAAGAGGGATTAAGGATTAAACATCAAACATCATGAGTACAAAATCATCAGCCTGGGACAAGATTCTGAAAGTAATCATCGCTGTAGCTTCGGCACTTTTGGGTGCATTCAGCGCACACGCCATGAACAGCGGTGGTCCCTTTTAGCGAACAGCCCCCAAAGGCAAACAGTAAAGAAAAATGAGAAAAATTGATTTGATTGTGATACATTGCAGCGCCACGTGCGAGGACCGTCCCTTTACCGGGCAAGCTCTGGAAGCCGCGCACCGCCGACGTGGATTTGATGGCACGGGCTATCATTTCTACATCCGCCGTGACGGACAAATCCTGACTACCCGCCCGGTCGAGAGGGCCGGCGCCCACGCCCGCGGCTACAATGCCCACTCTATCGGAATCGCCTACGAAGGCGGATTGGACCACTATGGGAATCCCAAAGACACACGCACGGAATGGCAACGCCACTCGCTCCGCGTATTGGTCCGCGCTTTGCTGATGGACTATCCGGAAGCAAAAGTGGCGGGACATCGCGACCTCAGCCCCGACCTGAACAACAACGGAGAGGTGGAACCAATGGAATGGACGAAACAATGCCCGTGTTTTGAGGTGAAAAAAGAGAAGTGGTAACCAAGAAAAGAGAGGTGACAAAGCATGACAAAAGCTTTGCCACCTCATTTTTTATTCATACATTTGTTTTGATTAAGCAAAAAGCGCATCAAAAAATTCAGCCGTATGAAGTACCCTATTGGAATACAGAGTTTTGAGAAAATCCGTCTTGGTGAGTACACCTATGTAGACAAAACTGCATTGATTCACCAATTGGTCAATACAAGTAACTACTACTTCTTGAGCCGCCCACGGAGATTCGGAAAGAGTCTGCTCATCAGCACACTGGAAGCCTACTTCAACGGACAGCAGGAACTATTCAAGGGACTGGAAATAGAACAGCTTGAAAAAGAATGGACGAAATATCCGGTACTGCATTTGGATTTGAACACAAGCAAATACGATGAAAAGAACAGCCTTATCAATGTATTGAACGATACCCTCTGCCAGTGGGAAAGCATCTACGGAACTGTCCCCAGCGAAGTCAACCCCGAACTGCGTTTCAAGGGAATCATCCGCCGCGCCTACGAGCAGACCGGCCAGCGCGTGGCCATCCTCGTGGACGAATACGACAAACCCATGCTCCAAGCCATTGGTGACGAAGAACTGCAAAATGAATATCGCAACACACTCAAAGCCTTCTACTCCGTAATGAAAACGCAGGACCGGTATATCCGTTTCGGCTTCCTAACGGGAGTGACGAAATTCGGAAAAGTCAGTGTGTTCAGCGACCTGAACAACCTGATAGACCTCTCCATGGACCGACAGTTCCAGACGCTCTGCGGAATGACCGACAAGGAGATACACACCTATTTTGAAGAACCGCTGCACCAGATAGCCGAAAACTACGGTATCACCTACGACGAAGTCTGCCTGCGACTGAAAGAAAGGTACGACGGCTACCGCTTCCGCCAGAACGGAACCAATCTGTATAACCCCTTCAGCCTGCTGAATACCTTCCGTTCCTTGGAGTTCGGCAGCTACTGGTTCGAGACCGGCACCCCCACCTACCTTGTGAAACTGCTGAAAGACAACAACTTCTGTCTGCCCGACCTTACGAGTGAAGGAGTGACTGCAGAGACACTGACAGACGTGGAGTCGTTCAAGGACAATCCCATTGCCGTGATTTACCAAAGCGGCTACCTCACGATAAAGGGATATGACGAAGAATTCAACATCTATCGGCTGGGATTCCCTAACAAGGAAGTGGCCGAAGGATTCATCAAATACCTGGTTCCCTACTACATGCCGATAAAGGACAGTGAGTCCGTCTATTAATAGATGAACAACAATGCCACTTGCTAAAAATGAAGCCAGCGCTTCACCTTATCCTTCAGATTTATATTGACCATGAAGCCAACCATCCACTTTTTAGCGGCCATAGGCATCATATAGAACAGAAGAAAAGGAAGCAGTTTCATCAAATTTTTATCCAAATGCCAATGTGACGGATAGAAAAAATGGCGGGATAAAAGATTTTCCAGATATTGCCGCTTCTTCTCCGGCGAAATACATGCAGAAGCATATACCCGGTTGGCATGATAAAGGCTCATTTTCAAGATGTCGAGCATCAGTCCGTTATAGAAGGGTTCGCCAGTCAAAGAGTGTATATACCCGGACTTCAACAACTGCGTACCGATATATTGTTCTGCCAAGAACTCGGAATACCCTTGCCGCTCTTTCACACTGGTCACCGATTGAGGATTATAAGTAAAGAACAGTGTACAATCCGGCAACAAGCGGCAAGAACGGGCCCGCAATATCACTTGATACGTAAACCAGGGGTCATCAATCAGGTAATGAGGAATACAACGAACCTCGTTCTTGCGCAGAAACTCCGTCCGGTAGAGCTTGTTCCAGGTAGCTACAAAAATATTCTGTCCCCGTCCGTAACGATATTTAGCCACAGCATAATCTCCATCAGCAATCAGAGTATCCGCGTACCGGCATCCACCGGGATACACTTTTCCTTCCAAATCACGCCGGACGAAAGATGCTGCCACAAAATCCACCGGATGTTCCTGCATCTTATTGTATAGTAATTCGATGCACTCCGGTATAAGAACATCGTCGCAATCCATCGTAAACAGATATTCTCCCGTCGCCTTCTCCACAATGGCATTGCGTGCCGCCCCCGTACCCTGATTGACCACTTGGTCGATAATACGGACAGCACTTCCACGTGGATGTTCCCCGACTACCCTGCGAACTATATCCATACTGTCCCCTTTATCATCGACAAAAACAAATTCAATGTTCGGATACGTTTGATTAAGGGCGGACAATAATGTACGCTCTATAAGACTCGCAGCATTATAAATAGGTATTCCCAGCGTTATGAGCGGAAAAGTATTCATCTTTTTATCCATCGTTTCATTGTACGTAAAAAACGTTGCACATCCAGTATCAATAAAGGGGAAAGCGAAGCCAGGCATAAGACAGCATAATCAATGGACAACCGGAGGCAACCGCTTCAACGCCGACCTTAGAGCCGACCTCTCCCGGCAAATGAACCCGCTTTTCTCTTTCCTATTACCGCAAGCAGTATCCAGCCAAATATGTACCCGTCGTATATCGTGTACACAAACCCTCATCCAAAAACCAGGGGCCGGATGTTCTTTCATATAGTCACTGTGGCTTTCGAGCCCTTCTAATAAAGACTCTATAATTCTTTTCTGATTATCAACATGATGAGACACCGACTGACTGCGCATCCGATAATAATAAGCATCGACCGGAAGTGAACAGACAGCATTGGCATGATAAAAACAAAGAGGATTCAGCACACAATCCTCTGCCTTATTCCCCGGAATATAACGCAAACGGTGCCTTGTCAGCAGGTCACGGAGTATCAAGCGATTGGTCAGTACCGGATTGTAATAGAAATCCTGATAGAGTTCTATCCCCGTCTTTATCGGTGATTCGGGTACATCAAATCCGACAAAACGCCTGCATTTGCCGTCTTCAAAAGCTACATTATTGAATATCAGCATGTCCAAATGGCCTTCACGGGTCTTCTCATAAAGACGGGACAACAAGCCGGGAGCTATGAAATCATCGCTGTCAACAAACCAGATGTATTTGCCGACCGCCTTTTCAATGGCCTCATTGCGAGTTTCAGCCGCTCCGGAATTCGGATGGGTAAAGACACGGATATTAGCATAATCAGCCCCATATTTCTGCGCTATCCGTAGACTTCCGTCAGTGGACCCGTCATCATAGAGTATTATCTCATATAGCTCTGACGGAACATCCTGATTCAACAAGCTATCTACACATTCAGACAGATAATCTTCCACATTGTATACCGGAACAATAAAACTCAGCCACTTCTCCATAAATTCATTATTCAACCATTTACCTACAAAAGTACACAAAAAAAAGGAGCATACTATTTTTTTGTGTACTTTTGTAGGTAATAACAAAAAACTTATGCCTCACGAGTCACGCCTTAAAAAATCATTGCTTAATGCCCGGGTCAATCTCATTTTTTATTTCCTGAGTTTGGCCCTATCCTTTTTCTCCAGAAAAATCTTTCTGGATGCATTGGGCGCGGATTTTATGGGGCTGATAGGCACACTGAACAATCTCTTGGGATTTCTGAACCTTGCAGAATTGGGTATTAGCACAGCCATCGGCTACGTTCTGTATAAGCCCCTCTTCGAACACGATGAAAAGAAAATCAATGAAATCATTTCCGTTTTCGGATTTATCTACCGACGCATCGGTTTCGTCATTCTAAGCGCAGGATGTGTATTGGCATGCTTCCTGCCCCTGATATTCCCCAATAATGTCTTTGATTTAGGTGTCATCTATTTTGCATTTTTCTCGTATCTGACCACTTCACTGATAGGATATTTTGCCAATTACAAGCAAACCCTTTTGGGAGCGGACCAGAAGAATTATGTAGTGACAGCCTATTTTCAAAGTGCCGTACTGATAAAGGCTCTCCTGCAAATGGGGTTAGTATATTATACGGGCAATTATTACCTATGGATTAGTCTGGAACTTCTGCTGGGTATTACCTATTCCATTATCCTGAACTGGAAAGTCAACCAGGTATACCCCTGGCTGAAAAGCGAAGTAAAGCAGGGAAAGCTGCTTTTCAAGAAATATCCGGAAGTAACCCGGTATACCAAACAGTTGTTTGTACACAAACTGGGCGGTTTCGTACAGTTCCAAACCACCCCCTTCCTGGTATATGCCTTCGTCTCTCTTAAGACTGTGGCATATTATGGAAACTATACGCTCATTATTGATAAGATAAGTCATTTTATAAGCAATTTGTTAAGCAGTACCAATGCAGGTGTAGGCAATCTAATAGCTGAGGGCAATTCCAAACGAATCCAGCAAGTATTTTGGGAGTTGATGGGTATCCGCTTTTTGATAGCAGGAACCGTTTCATTTGCCTTGATTCGGCTGACCGACTCTTTCATTTCATTATGGTTGGGAAGTGAATATGTATTACCCCAGCACATTTTGTATTTGATTATTATCAACTCTTTCATCAGCTACACCCGAGGTGCCATAGACCAATTTACCTATGGGTATGGCTTGTTCCAAGATACTTGGGCTCCGATTGTAGAAGTAATCATCAACTTGACTGTTGCCATCGTTGCAGGACATTTTTGGGGACTGCCGGGCATATTGATGGGAAACATAACCAGTTTATTTCTTATCATAGTCATTTGGAAACCTTACTTTCTTTATTCGCAAGGATTCAAAATATCCGTTCTCCACTATTGGATTGGCTACATCAAGCATTTACTGATTATACTGCTACCGGCAATAGTATGCTATTATCTCTTTCCAAACAATAAGTTCACACCCGAAAGCTCCTTTACACATTGGATAGTCTATGGGGCTATTATAATTTCCACTTACGGAATATTCACTTGCTCATTACTCTATCTTTTTACTCCGGGCATACGTGCATTCGCATACCGAATTCTGAAAAGAAAGCACTAATTTTCTTTGTTTTTCAACCTATTGAAAACCTCTTCCCACCTATCTGCCACATTCTGTATATCAAAACGTTTTACTGATTGGATGCAAGCTTTCGACATGCTTACACGCAATTCTTCATCTTCCATCAACATACCCAACTTCCGGGCAAACGCTTTACGCGAGAAAGGAGAAACTAACAATCCGTTTTTACCATCATCAATAATGTCTGTTATAGCAGCATACGAATTAAAGGCCACCGGAACCGCCCCGAATGTCATAGCCTCGGTCAATATCATTCCCCAGCCTTCAAAATCACTCGTCAGGCATATAATACTTGCATCCCGATAATAAGACTCAGGATCTTGCCAACCAGTGAAAACAACCCGCTCCATCTTTGAGACTTTTTGCTCTAGTTCCTGCCTTATAGGGCCATCTCCCACAATAATCAATTCCCAATCAGGAAATTCTTTATATATACGATTCCATATATCAATCAACCGTCCTACACGTTTCTGACGCCACTCTATCCTCCCCACATACAATAGCTGCTTTTTCTTTGGGAAATCAGTATTTTCTTGAATAGGATATGTATTAGGATTGGGAATAGCAATTACCCGGCTCAAATCTTTTGAATATATCTGCCTCAATTCAGGAATAAATTTTAAAGAAAGCAAGCACAATGCATCTGTATGCAGAAGCATACCGTGATAACCTAATTCTAATGTACGCTTATAATTATACTTTAGTATAGGAATTCTTATGATACGAAGCATCTTCCTAATTTTCCCAATGAACGTGTTTTTCGCTTTTATCCACATCATAAACCGCCCCAAATGATGATATATTACAAGAGGATTATTATGTATCACAGAAATGACATACACACCTCGCAAGGTTTGAAAGAAGGGATATAATTTATAATAAATCAGCGGATCCTGATCTATAATAATATCAACATGGTACTCTTGCAGAAAACGACGAAAAAACAGTCCATTCTCTTCTATGTCCTGAATCTGACTCGGGAAAAAATAAAATGATGCAGGATATGCATAATCCATACGACTTTCATCCCGAACATTATGCAAACAAAGAACATGGTGTCCTCGCCTTATAAATTCACGACATAAAAGGTCACTCACTCTTTCAATCCCTCCTCTCTGAGGATGAAACATCCTAGGATATATAAACAATATATTCATAATTTTATATCTCGGTACCCTTTATTCATCAGACCTGCCGCAATACGCATCTTATGTATTTCCCATCTTATCCGCTTCCAAACAGTGGCTTGCGGCTTAAATCCTTTCCAAGGGGAAAGTGCCAAATA
>OGIU01000813.1_pt1 | contig 17075 bp, 9 predicted proteins | sample 1571791 | NCBI WGS metagenome assembly OGIU01 (sample SAMEA2582104, study PRJEB24529) | metagenome | biome: Human gut stool | place: China | collected 2011
TCTTTCGTCAGTTCGGGGGTAGGTGGAACTCTTTCGTCCAGAAGGGCATAGGTGTGTTGTCGTCCACGGCATTCTCCGCTACACACAATACCTTCGACTTCGGCACGCGACATAAAGCGGGTCATGTGGTAGTTGTCTGCAAGCAGTCCCGAACGTTCAAAATGTTCCGCAATCTCTTGTTTCGTCAGGCTTCGCTTCCCGCTGAGGATATTCCCGAGTACGGTATGGCTTCTGTCATATTGCTGTTCCGTGATTTCCAGACCATGTCCTTTTGCATAAGAATCATTGGCGGATTTGATGCGTTGTGCAGAGAGTTTCAGCATCCAACGAATGTCTTCTGCTGCTACCAGGTGCCATGTGGGACGCATTATGTGGGTTCTCAGTATTTCCCCTTGATGCAGGGCTTTTTCCACGGCTTGAATTCCCGGTGACTTCAGCCGCATACCTACGGCCCATTTCACCATTGTATAGTCTTGTGCCTGCATGGCGCCCATCCAGGAGACCAGCTCTTTCGGGTGGCCGAAGAGTGGAGTGGACAGTTGCTGGTTCTGTAAGCGTATTTCAGGGATTCTCATGTCGGTATGGTATTCGTTTGTATCAATAGGAATCGCAAAGATAAGAAAAGCAGGTCATCGCAGGGTATATTGTGTCCGCAATTATATTCTTTTGTTTCTTTTAACAGCTACTAATATAGCTATCTTTTATTTTTGCAACGCACAAATTGGGAAAATATTCATAATTAAATAACCATAAGAACTTTTTTATGACTATGAGAACAAATTGTATTTTATTGTTAGTTATTTTGTTGGGAGCCTTTCCCTTAAGTGTACATGCCGATGAATCTGGAAGCATAATTCTGTACACTCCTTACACAAAAATTTCCGTGACGCCCGGAGCGTCCATTGATTACAGCATTGATTTGATTAACAACACGGACGGGGTTACAAATGCAAATCTCTCGGTCAGCGGATTGCCGGGCAGTTGGAAGCATGAAATCAAGTCAGGCGGCTGGACCCTCAGCCAGCTTTCTGTACTGCCCCAGGAAAAGAAAACGTTCAATTTGAAAGTGGAAGTTCCTCTAAAAGTAAATAAAGGAAGTTATCATTTCACAGTATTTGCCGGAGAAACCAAACTGCCGCTGGAGGTGGTCGTGGCCCAGAAAGGAACTTACCAGACCGAGTTCACTACCGACCAGCCCAATATGCAGGGCAATTCCAAGTCCACCTTTACCTTCAATGCCACTTTGAAAAACCAGACGGCCGACCAGCAGCTGTATGCGCTGATGGCCAATGCCCCCAGAGGCTGGAGTGTCGTGTTCAAGCCCAACTATAAGCAGGCCACTTCTGCCCAGGTGGAAGCGAACAGCAGCCAGAATGTGAGTATAGAGATTGTCCCTCCCGCCAATGTGGAAGCCGGCAATTACAAGATTCCGGTACGTGCGGCTACCGGTACGACTTCTGCCGACTTGGAGCTGGAAGTTGTTGTCACGGGTTCCTACGAGATGGAATTGTCCACGCCCAGAGGATTGTTGAGTACCGAAATCACAGCGGGAGATGTGAAGCGTATCGAGTTGGTGGTCCGGAATACCGGCTCTTCATTGTTGAAAGATATCCAGCTTTCTGCCAATAAGCCCGTGGACTGGGAAGTGTCTTTTGAGCCTTCGAAGATTGATATGCTGAAGGCGGGGGAAACGGCCAATGTCGTAGCTACCATGAAAGCATCCAAAAAGGCATTGCCCGGAGATTATGTGGCTACCATGACGGCCAAAACTCCTGAAGTGAATACAGACGCCCAATTCCGCATTGCCGTGAAAACCCCGATGATATGGGGATGGGTGGGCGTTTTGATAATAATCGTTGCCATAGGTGCCGTATGCTATCTGTTCCGTAAATATGGAAGGAGGTGAGCATGGACGAGCGAGTGATTGCATTGACAGACTTGACCAAGCAGTATGGGCGCTTCACTGCCGTAGACCGCATTTGCTTGACTATCCGTAAAGGGGAGATTTTCGGATTATTGGGGCCAAACGGCGCCGGCAAGACGACGCTGCTGCGTCAGATCGCACGAGAACTGTCCGGGATGCAGCGGCGAGCCTGCGTGGTGGACGAGCGCTGCGAGATCTTTCCGCCGGGTGGTTCCGAGAAGATGCCGCCGCTGGATCTGCTGTGACGGAACCCACTTCCGGCTCTGTGGAGATTTGCGGTATCGACTCTACCAGGCATCCTATCGAGGTAAAGCGGAAGATAGGCTATCTGCCCGAAGATGTGGGGTTTTATGATGACATGACCGGTCCGGAAAACCTTATATATACTGCGCGTCTCAATGGCATTTCGGATGCCGAAGCGAAAGTCAAGGCGCTGGAGCTGATGGAGCATGTGGGGCTTGCCGGACAGATGAAAAAGAAGACCGGGAAATATTCGCGCGGTATGCGCCAGCGATTGGGACTGGCGGACGTGCTTATCAAAAATCCGGAAATTATAATCCTGGATGAACCTACTTCGGGAATAGACCCTGCCGGTGTTCAGGAGTTCATCGAGCTCATTAGGCAGTTGAGCCGGAAGGAGGGACTGACCGTCTTGTTCTCTTCCCACCACCTGGACCAGGTGCAGAAAGTTTGCGACCGCGTGGGACTGTTCAACAGTGGGAAGCTGGTCACCTTGATTGATATGTCTGATTTGAAGGACAAGCATCAAGAATTATCTGATATTTATAGCCATTATATGGAGGAAGGAGGAGAAAGGCATGAATAAAGTCAATTATCCTTTTTGGGTAGTCGTTAACAAGGAAATATCCGACCATGTGAAAAGTTGGCGGTTCATTATCTTGATGGGAATCATTTTGCTTACGTGCATGGGCTCACTCTATACCTCGCTTACCAACATAGGTGCCGCCATCAAGCCCAATGACCCGGACGGTTCGTTCCTTTTCTTGAAGTTATTCACAGCCTCGGATGGCACATTGCCTTCTTTTGTGCAGTTTATCAACTTTCTGGGGCCGTTGTTGGGGATTGCGCTGGGATTCGATGCTATAAATTCGGAACAGAACAAGGGGACGTTGAGCCGTATGCTGTCACAGCCTGTTCATCGTGATTGCATTATCAATGCCAAGTTCGTGGCTGCATTGATTGTGATAGGTATCATGCTGTTTGTACTGGGATTCCTCGTAATGGGCTGCGGGTTGATAGCGATAGGCATTCCTCCCACAGCAGAAGAATTTTGGAGGATTGTATTCTTTCTCATAATCAGTGTGTTCTATGTGGCATTCTGGCTGAATCTGGCCATTCTGTTTTCGCTTTGCTTCCGTCAGGCGGCCACCTCGGCATTGGCTTCGGTGGCGGTATGGTTGTTTTTCAGCGTGTTCTATACGATGATTGTCAATCTGGTTGCCAAGGCATTGAGCCCTTCGCAGCTGGCATCTCCTTATCAGATAGTCAGTTACCAGAAATTTATTCTCGGTCTGATGCGTCTGGCACCTAGCGAACTGTTCAATGAGGCGACCACAACGCTGCTGATGCCTTCCGTCAGAAGTTTGGGGCCGCTTACTATGGAGCAGGTTCAGGGGGCCATTCCCAGTCCGCTGCCATTGGGACAGAGTCTTTTGGTGGTGTGGCCGCAGCTCACAGGACTGATTGCAGCTACTGTCATCTGTTTTGCTCTTTCGTATGTCATATTTATGAGACGGGAAGTCAGATCACGGTAATGATAAGTATGTTTTATTGAGTGTTGAAAGTCCGTTCCGGCATTGGTTGCTTGAACGGACTTTTAATATTTTGCCCGAACATTTGGTAATTCCAAAAACTTCCCTTACTTTTGCGCCCCGAACAAGGAGAGGTGCTCGAGTGGTTGAAGAGGCACGCCTGGAAAGCGTGTATACCCCTAAAGGGTATCGGGGGTTCGAATCCCCCTCTCTCCGCAACAGTTCTGAATAAGATGGAAAACTAGCGGGTAAAGGTCTACAAATCTATGATTTGTAGACCTTTTTTGCTTGTACTCCGTTTGCTTTGAAAGACTTGGAAACTATGTCTTTGTAAATTAATTATAGATAATGAAGCTGGATGACATCTCCTTTCATAATAAGGCGATGGGATAATGCATTGCCACTGCAAAGCAAGTGCATGCTTTTTGCAGTGCTACTGCATTCAGCTTTGCAGTGGCGCTGCAACACATATGCAGTGTCACTGCAGCATATATGCAGTAGCGCTGCAACACGTTTGCAGTCACACTGCAGCAGATGTGCAGCGACGCTGACCCGGTAGGTGTGTACGGGATTGTATCATGTTTCGTTAAGAAGATATTATAAAGTATCCTTTGAATGTCGTATTTTTGTCTATCCGTAATTTAGAGTAGTCAAAGAAAACTATGAAACACACTCGTATGAAACTAAAAACAGCGGTAAAGAACCTTCATGAAGGCTGGAAATTCCGGCAGGCGAGACTGACCAATTGGTATCCGGCTACAGTTCCGGGAGTAGTCCACACGGACTTACTGCAGAACAAGATTATTGAAGACCCGTTTTTCCGGTTGAACGAACGGGGATTACAATGGATTGACAAGGAAGACTGGGTTTATGAAACTTGCTTTACCCTTGCTGCCGGCATGATGCGGAAAGAGAATATGGAGCTTGTGTTCGAGGGGCTGGATACTTACGCTGACGTTTATTTGAATGATGAATGTATACTGAAAGCGGACAATATGTTTCGCCGCTGGTCTATCCCCGTCAGGCAGTACATTAGGGAGGAGAATAATATATTGAAGGTGTACTTCCATTCGCCGGTAAAGATAGACGTCCCCAAATGGGATGCACTTCCCTACCAGTATCCGGCATCCAATGACCAGTCTGAAAACGGGGGCTTGTTCAACAAGAAGATAAGCATTTTTGCCCGTAAGGCGGGTTATCATTATGGCTGGGACTGGGGCCCACGTCTGGTTACCTCCGGCATCTGGCGTCCGGTGTATATCAGGGCTTGGAGCGATTTGAGAATCAACGATGTGTTTATCGAGCAGAAGGAAGTCGGTGCAGGCAGGGCCGTGATTGCCGGACATGTGGAGCTGGATGCCGATAAGGATATGAATGGAGTGTTGGTCACGATAACGGATGAGGTTACTGGAAGAGTGCTTGGCGAGTGGCAAGCGGATTTGAAGCGAGGCACCAATCGGGTGACCGTTGATTTTGTCCTTCACAAGCCGAAGCTGTGGTGGAGTAATGGACTGGGGGAGCCTTTTCTTTATCGTTTCCGTACGGATATCATTGCAGGTGGGGAATTGTTGGACTCTAAAACCGAAAGGGTGGGCATACGCTCTTTGAAGGTGGTGCATCAGCCGGATAAGGACGGGCATACTTTCTATATAGAGTTGAACGGGCGTCCGGTTTTTGCCAAAGGAGCCAATTACATCCCTTCGGATAACTTCCTGCCGCGTGTCACTCCCGAGAATTATAAAAGGACGATTCTCGATGCCGCCGGTGTAAACATGAATATGTTGCGCGTCTGGGGTGGAGGTATCTATGAGAACGATGTCTTCTATGATTTGTGTGATGAGTATGGGATCATGATTTGGCAGGACTTCATGTTTGCCTGCAGCATGTATCCGGCAGAAGGCGCCCTACTCGATAATATCCACCAGGAGGCGGTGGACAATGTGAAACGTTTGCGCAATCATGCCTGCATTGCTTTGTGGTGTGGAAATAATGAATGCCAGGATGCCTGGCTGGGCTGGGGCTGGAAGTGCGAGATAGAACGGCAGAACAAGGAATATGCCGACAAGATTTGGGCACAGTACCGGCAGCAGTATCATGTCACCTTACCCGGGGTGGTCAGGGAGTATGCACCCGGAACCTTCTATTGGCCTTCTTCTCCGTTCGCATTCGAGGGAGAGATGTCCGGTACTACTGACGGGGACCGTCACTATTGGAGTGTCTGGCATGGTAAAGCACCCATTTCTGATTATGACAGCGAGAAATCCCGCTTTTTCAGCGAGTACGGTTTTCAGTCTTTTCCAGAGTTCGAGTCCGTCAAGCGCTATGCTCCTTACCCCGAAGACTGGGATATACGTTCCGAGGTGATGATGTCCCATCAGCGTGGTGGCGACCATGCCAACGGGCTGATTGAGACTTACCTGTTGAATGAATATAAAAAACCGCGTGATTTCCGGGCATTTCTTTATATGAACCATGTGCTGCAGGGAGATGCCATCAAGACGGCCATCGAGTCGCACCGCCGCCAGATGCCGTATAATATGGGGACGCTTTTCTGGCAGCCCAACGACTGTTGGCCCGTAGCTTCCTGGGCGAGCCGTGACTATTACGGACGCTGGAAGGCGCAGCACTATTATGTCCGCAAGGCCTATGATGACATCCTGATTTCTTCGGTAGTGGAGGGGGATGATTTGAAAGTATATGCAGTGTCCGACCGCTTGGAGAATACTTCCGGCCGGCTGCAGCTCCAGGTCTGCCAGTTCGACGGAACCGTGGTTCATCACTGGGACAAGTCTGTCGGCATCTCCGGTAATGACAGCCGTGTCTGTTTTTCCGCACCGCTTGCCAAGTTGCTGGAGGGGGCAGATAGAGGAACGGTATATGTCCGCGTAGACTATACGGACAAATCGGGCAGGGTGTACCATAACAACTACTATCTGGGCAAGCAGAAGGATATGGATTATCCGAAGGTGGATTTGCAGACTGAAGTCCGTTCCATTGAAGGTGGATATGAAGTGATGGTTTCGGCAGACAAGTTTGCCCGTGCCGTATGCTTGTCCGTTGCCGACAATGAAAGTGTGTATAGCGACAATTATTTTGATGTCCAGCCGAAGGGCAGCGTGCAGGTGCAGGTCAGGACGCGATTGTCTGCCGAAGCGTTCAACGGTTCGTTGAGGCTGACTTGCCTGAACAATGAATTCTGATACTCGCCATCCGGACGTTGGCATGCTTCTTCCGTCCGGATGTTTTTTACATAAAGATAATATGCTGCTTCAGTATAGCTGATATTTGTGTCCTCAGCTGATTGGCATTGATAGGTTTAGCCATATATGCGTCGAAGCCGTTTTCCATGACCTGCTGTTCATCAGAAGCATAGGCAAATGCGGTGACGGCTATGATGGGGACTTGTGTAGAGTATTTGCGTATTTCCCTGGTCGCTTCGTAACCATTCATCACCGGCATGTTGATGTCCATCAAAATAAGCTGCGGGTCGTATTCCCTGAACATACTCACGGCTTCCTGCCCATTCCATGCATGTATCAGATTGTAGTCTTTTCGTAGGATGGACTCAATCAACCGGAAGTTGCTGTCATGGTCTTCGGCAACCAAGACGGTGATTTTCTGCTTTTTTACTTTTATAGGTTCGGTCTTGCTTTCTGCCTGCCAGATGCGGCTTGTCGGCACATAGGGGAGGGTGAACCAGAAGGTAGAGCCTTCGCCGGGCTTGGAAGTCAGTCCGATATTGCCTCCCATGTGCTGTACCAACATCTGGCAGATGGATAATCCCAGTCCGGTGCCTTGGGCAAAATTGTTGAGCTTGACAAAGCGGCCGAATATGCTCTCTTGTTTGTCTTCGGGGATACCGCATCCCGTATCGGATACGTAGAAATAAAGCATCTTGTCGTCTTGCAGCTTGTAGCCAAAACGGATACTGCCTTCTTGGGTAAACTTGATGGCATTGGTCACCAGATTGATGACGAGTTGAGACAAGCGGTTACGCTCGGAATGAATGTGGCATTCGGGCAGTCCGGGCTCAAAGGAGAGGGTGACATTCTTTTCGGGCGATAGCTTCAGGCAGAGCAAACTTTCCAGCTCTCTCATCACTTTGTTCAATTCAAAATCCGTATCAATGAATTCCATTGTGCCTGCTTCTATCTTTGACAAGTCCAGAATGTCACTGATGAGTTGCAGCAGCAAAGTATTGTTGTTCTCAATGATGCTGACGTATTCTTGTTTTTCTTCCTCCTCTTCGGTGGAAGCCAATATTCCGGAGAATCCCACAATGGCATTGAGCGGCGTACGGATTTCATGGCTCATGTTGGCGAGGAATGCGGATTTCAGTTTATTCGACTCTTCCGCACGGTTCTTGGCGGAAACCAGTTCCGTCTCCATCTTTTTCCGTTCGGTGATAACCAGCGAAGAGCCCACCAGGGTCAGCGGCTTATTGTTCTCGTCGTAGGTTTCTACGGCGGCCTGGGCCTCCACCCAGTCGAAGTGTTTGTGTCCGTCGGCATGATTGATGACGCGGTATTCCTCCTTGACTTTCTGGATACGTCCCTCAATCAGGTCTGTATAGGCTTGTTTCACTTTTTCCAGGTCTTCCTTGTGTATTTTGGAGAAATACTGGCTGTCGGGTACGGACAGCTGTTCATCGTCCATGATACCGGCATTATTGCTGAGCTCTATCGGCTTGTTGACATCGCAGAGTATGGTGTGTGTCCGGAGGTTCCATTTCCATGGTACGATGTTGGCAACGTCGAGTGCCATGGAAAGTTTCCGGTTTGTCGACCTCAACTGTATTTGGGTGTGGTGCAACTCGGTGCTGTCAACGCAGAAGACGTGCATGTATTCGCCATTGTCGCTTGCCTTGACTACAATGTCGTAGAAAGTGTCTATCTTCTTGTAATAATAGGGGAAAGTTACGGAACGTTTCTCCTTCAATGCGATATTCATGAAATGGAGGAACTCGTTCATGGATTCGGGAAATAATTCGCTTCCCCGCTTGCCGACAGCCTCTTTGCGCATGATAAATCTGTCTTCGAAGAAATTGTTGACATCTATATATAAGGTGTCAGTAATGCGCCCTTTTTCATCTTTTATAAGTTTCTCATACATGTATAGGATGGGCATGTTGTTTATCAGATTTCGGTATTTGAGATTGCTGTCCAGTTGTTGCTGCTGTAATCTTTTGATTCTACTCAGTGACTGTAGGCGGAGATATTGGAAAAAGAACAGCAGAGTTATGATTGCGGCAGTGATACTGATAATGACATATTCGTACTTCTCCCAGAAGGTGGGAGGCATGTTGTAGAATATGGTACCCTTGGGGCATAGCTTCGGATTCAGGTCACGCTGCAGAAGGGATTTATAGTTGAATACGGGGGCTCCGTCGTCGGGATAGTATAACGGGATGTTGCGTGCCGGGGTACCATCCAATATCTTGTGGATGGTTTCCAGTAGCCGGGCATTATATTTCTCTTTGTTGTAAATGTAGCCGCCTACAATCCCCCCTTCTTCTTCAATACCGATGGCCCTTAGCGAAAACAAAGGGATGGGGGCGGTAGAGATGACCCGGTGGGAATTACTCCTCATGATATTGTCATGGGGAGAGCTCTTGTACAGCCAGGATGAAAAGATGACTCCGGTAGTATGGGGATTCACGTGGTTCAGTATATTGAAAAGGCTGTCCGTTCGGATGTCCTTCGCACTAAGGAACTGGTAATCCAACTCCGGATACTTTTCACGGATAATCTCGGACAAGTCATAGTCGTTCTGCTGGCAGATGTATGTTTCATCCCCTATATACATGACCTTATCCATTTTGGGGATGAGTTGCTTCATGAGTTGCAGGTTCTCGTTCAGGTATACACTGGATTGCATTAAGGTCAGATTGTACTTCTTCTGTAGGTCACTGATGGGAATACGCTCTGTGCGGGGCAGGGCGTGCTCGCGTATCATTGTTTCCTTAGGACCGGTATAATCCCTCTCACCACATAATATCATGGGGATATCGGGCCACTGCCGGTTCAGTTCATCGCACATGATGAAACTTCCGCATCCGATAAGCACGATAAGTTTAGGGTTCTTGTAACTCTTGAACAAGCTCTCTTTGAATGTCTTCAGTTTATTTTCCTCGTCAAGTGTCAGCATTTTCATGTGTGCGGTGTATACTCCGATGTGGCTGTTCTGTGATGCCATGTTCACAATGGAGGTGATGAAATCATTACTCCAGGGATTGGCTTCTGTATAAGTGTTGATTATCAGAATATCGTCGACGTCTGTTGCGGGAGATTTTCCATATAGGGTGTCTGTGCAGGTGAACGAGCAGAGTATTGCAATTACTGTTCCCAGTATGTATTTCATATCCTTTGGACCGTTTTAATGTTTGCTATTGTGAAAATTCTTACAAATGTAGGGGTTTCCCGGTGGATAGACAAAGAAAAAGATGAATTTAAGCGGGATATGGAAAAATAAAGCGGAGCAACATATTGAAATGTCACTCCGCTTCTCATTGAGATGTTGAAAGATGTGTTTTCAGGAGATTTAGTTGTTTTCTTTTTTAATGTCTATGGTCATGAACCGTTCACCGTCATATAGACTTTTGACACGGATGTTCAGCCCTTTTTTCTCTTTCAGTTGTTCCGCTATATTGTCCAGCTTGAAGGAGGCCAGTCCGGTGCCCAGCGTGAGCTGGCTGTCATTGTAGGCATTGTGGCGGAATTCGAGATTGACGTAATCCGGTTTGTCGTTTTCGCCGGTGGATGCTTCATTGATGACCAGGTTCAGCATGTGCTTCTTATCTTCGTTGTTGCTGTGGTAGAATTGATATTTGATGTTCAGATACTCGCCCGTAATCCATAAATCCGTGGCGTTGATGTTGTCGTCTCCGATACTGTCTGCCTTTTCGGCAGGCATGGAGTAGATGTCTTTGGTCAGAATGTTTTCGATGTGCTTTATTTGGGCATTATATTCGTAGCCTGGAAGTTTCTCTTCCAGTTCGCGGAAGTAGATGAAAGCCCTCTGGCCGTCTATTACGGCATAGTCGTGAACATAGGTTGTGTCACTGGGATATAGTTTACTGCCTTCGTCCAGTGAGAAATAGTAGTCTTTTCCTTCGATGACCTTTACCGTACCTACGGCGAACAAAGTGTCATATTTGTCATCCCAATCGTCCAGGCATGATTGCAATACAATGGCAGTCAGGAATAAAAGCATGGATGCTGCCAATGTCATTCTCAGTTTCTTCATAAGTGGTAGGTTTTAGCTCTTTTTCTGTTTAAAACTTATTTTTGTATTCAAAAAATGCGGTGAAAAGCTAAATACTGCGTAGTATACTGTTAAAGAAATGAAAGTATGATTTTCTTCTCTGCCTGATGCAGTATTTTTGCGCCGATTGCATTTATAGGGTAAACACGTGTTAAAAGAGAGAATGGAAGAACAGGAATTGGCAGAACGCTGTAGGCAAGGAGACAATCTTGCCCGCAAAGAACTGTATGAGCGCTATGCGGGACGCATGCTCAGCGTATGCCTCCGTTATGCAGGTGACCAGGAGACTGCCCAAGACCTGATGCATGACGGTTTTCTGAAACTTTTTGATTCTTTCGATAAGTTCACTTGGCGGGGAGAGGGTTCTCTGCGGGCATGGATGGAACGCGTAATGGTGAATACGGTGTTGCAGTATTTGCGGAAAAATGATGTGATGAATCAGTCATCGGCCTTGGAGAATGCACCCGAAGCTTATGAGGAACCGGAAGGTTCGTCAATAGATGTCATTCCTCAAAAGGTACTGATGCAGTTTATCAGTGAATTGCCTGCCGGCTATCGTACCGTATTCAACTTATATATTTTTGAAGAGAAATCCCATAAGGAGATTGCTCGACTATTGGGAATTAATGAAAAATCCTCTGCCTCGCAGTTGACGCGTGCTAAAGCGACTTTAGCGGCAAAAGTACGTGAGTGGATGAAAAGAAATGATTAAATGAAGGAACGTATGGAAGATGAATTGTGGTTGAAAAAGATAAAGGACAAGCTGGAAGACTATTCCGAACCGCTGCCGGTTGCCGGATGGGAGCGGTTGGAGAAGGAATTGTCCGTTTCCGGAGCTCCGATAACCGGACCGCATAGGATGATACCTTTCCGTCGCTGGGCGGTGGCCGCGGCAGCTGTGTTGCTGGTGGCGGTTTCGTCCGTCAGTCTGTGGCTGTTGCAGAGTCCGGTAGGGAATGAAATGCGGCATACGTCAGTGCCCGCTTTGGCTGTGGCTCCGGACGTCTTGCCGGAACAGACAGTACCTGCCATACGGACTAATTCCATAGAGCCTGCTTATCGGGCACATGGAAATGCATCGGCGCCCAATAAGGAGGCAAGTCACCCTTTGGTTGCACAACATATCAGAATATCGGTTGGCGAAGAACAGCAGGAGGAAATGCTGCCGGTTGAAACTGCAGATGAGGTTGTCGGTATTGGACAGCAGGCGGAAGAACCGGTAGTGGAAGATACGGACCATGAAACTACAATGCAGACCGAGGAACCGGAGACAAGGGAAGACCGCTATCGTCCGTCAGGCCGGGACAAACTGCATCTTCCGGAAAAAAACAGTTCTGGTAGGGATGCTAAAGGATGGGCGGTTGGCTTGTCCGTAGGAAATACGGGAGGTTTTTCATTGGCGAATGAAGGGGAAGCGAATGTGATGTCGGACTACATGCCTGGAAGTCCTATTTATGGCGGTAACGTAGATTTATCCTCTACGGCCAATGGCATTGTTACTATTCCCGACGGGCAGGAACTGGTTTTTAAGGATGGTATGCCCTATCTGCAAAGACGCGAAAAGAAAATTGCGGATATAGACCATAAACAACCGCTCAGTTTCGGTGTTTCGGTGCGGAAAAACTTGGCGAAGGGTTTCTCTGTGGAAAGCGGGCTGACGTATACCTATCTTGCTTCTGACGTAAAGTATGAGGGCAGCTCGGAAAAGATAAGCCAGAAGCTGCATTATATTGGCATTCCGGTACGGGCCAACTGGAACTTTGTGGATGCAAAGAACTTTACGATGTACGTTTCGGCGGGGGGTGCCATTGAAAAATGTGTGTATGGCAAGATTGGTACTGAGAGTGAGACTGTGAAACCGGTACAGCTTTCTGTCATGGGTGCTGTCGGTGCCCAGTATAACATAAGCAATAGGGTGGGCCTGTATGTGGAACCGGGAGTATCTTATTTCTTTGATGACGGTTCGTCGATACAGACTATACGCAAGGAGAACCCGTGTAACTTTACGTTGCAGGCCGGTATACGTCTTACTTATTGATAGCAGGACAGACATGTTTTTGTCCACTTTCTTGTAGATTCAGAATTTTCTTAATAACTTTCGGCCGTGTTTCTTCGTTGGTGGATGAAGGGACACGGTTTTTTATTGATTGAGAAGAAAGAAAGTAGGTCGGGACATGCCCGGCAATATAACAAACACGTAGTAAAATAGACAAAATGAAGATTAAAAAGAAAGTAGCCTTAAGCGGGCTATTGCTTTGTTGTGCAATCACGGCAAAAGCACAAGTGTGTATTACTCCCCAGGTGGAGCAGCGTGCCAGGGAGTTGGTTTCTCAAATGACGCTGGAAGAAAAAATCGATTACATTTCCGGTCCCAAATCTTTTTATATCCGGGCTGTACCCCGGCTTGGCATACCCGAAATCAGGATGGCCGATGGTCCGCAAGGCATACGTAACAATACTCAAAGTACCTTGTATCCTTGTGGCATCTTGTCGGCTTCGACATGGAACCGTAAGTTGGCTAGAGAGCTGGGACATGGTTTGGCCCGGGATGCAAAGGCCCGTGGGGTAAGTATTCTGTTGGGGCCTGGAGTCAATATCTACCGCTCTCCTCTATGCGGGCGAAACTATGAGTATTTTGGTGAAGACCCTTATTTGACGGGCGAAACTGCTAAAGAATATATCTTGGGAGTGCAGGAAGAGGGAGTTATGGCTACGGTGAAGCATTTTGCGGCCAATAACCAGGAGTGGAGCAGACATCATGCCAGCTCAGATGTGGATGAACGCACGCTGCAGGAAATTTATTTTCCCGCGTTCCGAAAAGCTGTGCAGGAAGCAGGAGTAGGGGCGGTCATGGATAGCTATAATCCGCTGAACGGGGTACATGCCACCGAAAACAGCTGGCTGAACATTGATGTATTACGCAAGCAGTGGGGATTTAAAGGTATCCTGATGTCTGACTGGACATCTGTATATTCCGGTGTGGGAGCCGCTAATGGAGGGTTGGATTTGGAAATGCCCGTCGGTAAATTCATGACCAGGGAAATTCTTATTCCGGCAATAGAGAATGGTATCGTGAAGGAAGAGACCATTGACGCCAAAGTCCGGCATATACTCCAGACATTGATTGCTTTTGGAGCACTTGATACTCCGAGAGAAGATAAATCTATCGATAAAGACAATGCACAGTCTAAGGAAATTGCACTTGACTTGGCGAGAGAAGGAGTAGTCTTATTGAAAAATGATAACGGTACGTTGCCTTACCGGAACGGTAGAACATTGGTAATCGGGCCTAATGCCGATATTATTCCCACAGGAGGAGGAAGCGGATTTGTCACCCCTTATTCGGTAGTGTCACTCTATGACGGTATGGTTCAGTTGAAGGGCGGCAGACAGATAGAGCTGCTGTCTGACAGCATTCTTTATAAGGATATGTCCCAACAGATTTATACGGATGGCAGTTTTACGCAAAACGGTTTTAAGGGCGAATATTATAATACTCGTAATCTTACCGGAGAACTCTTTCAAGCTGCCATAGAGCCTGCCATAGACCATGCCTGGAAATACGGTGCACCGTTCGACGGCATGCCGGTAGATCAGTTTTCTGCCCGTTGGACGGGAGTTTACAAGGCTGACAAGGATGGAACTGTCAAGTTCCAGCTGGCTGGCGATGACGGATACCGTCTGTTTGTAAACGATAAGCTGATTACCGGAGATTGGGGGAACCATTCATTCAGTACCCGCAGTGCATTTATGCAGGTCAGTGCAGGGGAGATATACCGGTTGCGTATTGAATATTTTGATAATGTGGGTGAGGCGACTGTCAGTTTCCAGGCAGGAATGATGGATGAGGAGCGTTTGGCCTCTTCACTGAAGCATGCCAGGAATGTTATTGTATGTGCCGGGTTCAACAGCAGTACAGAAGGTGAAGGGTTCGACCGTCCGTTTGCATTGTCATACGGGCAGGAATATCTCATTAATAAAGTGGCTTCACTTCATGATAATGTGGCTGTGGTGGTGAATGCCGGAGGTGGAATAGATTTCCGCAATTGGGGGCAGAGTGTACAAGCTATTTTGATGGCATGGTATCCGGGGCAGGAGGGTGGAAAGGCCCTTGCCGAAATCATTACGGGCAAGCTTTCGCCAAGTGGCAAACTACCAGTCAGCATCGAGGAAAAATGGGAAGATAATCCGGTATATGGTAATTATTATGACAATCGCAATGTACCTCATAAACGGGTGCAGTATGCCGAAGGTGTTTTCGTAGGTTATAGGGGATATGACCGGAACGGAAAGCAGCCGCTCTATCCTTTCGGGTATGGACTGTCATACAGTAGTTTTGAATATAGTAATCTGAGTGTTGAGAAGACGGGGGGAAGCCGGGTTACGGTAAGCTTTGACATCAAGAATACCGGAAAGATGGATGCTGCGGAAGCGGCTCAGGTATATGTGCGGGATGTGGAATGTTCTGTTCCGCGTCCATTGAAGGAGTTGAAAGGCTACGATAAGGTTTACTTGAAGAAGGGTGAAACCAAGCGCGTTCGGATATTGCTGGATGAGGAAGCCTTTGCCTACTATGATGTGGAATCACATCGGTTTGTAGTGGAAAAGGGGACTTTTGAGATTCTGGCAGGTCCTTCTTCAGCTGATTTACCATTGAAGGCAACTGTTGTTTTATGATAAAATAAATATCAAAACAAGAATGGCAGTATGAAAAAGATAATAATACTGATGGTTTGTCTGTGGGGACTTGGTAACACCTTTACCTCGGCACAAACTACGGAGAAGGAGAAATTCATCTCAAGCTTGATGAAGCAGATGACGCTGGATGAAAAGATAGGCCAGCTTGCACAATGCACCTACCGAGGGAATTTTACCGGACCCGACGGTGGAAATATTCCTAAAGAAGAGTATGTCCGGCAAGGCAGAATAGGCTCTATGCTGAATGTGATAGGAGTAAAGGATATACGCCGTTATCAAGAGCTTGCTTTGCAATCGCGTTTGCGCATTCCTTTAATTTTCGGACTGGATGTTATCCACGGCTATCGTACCGGATTTCCGCTTCCGCTTGCCGAGGCTGCAAGTTTCGATTTGGCCATGATTGAGGAAGCTGCACGCTACAATGCTTTGGAAAGTGCCGCCGATGGTTTGAACTGGGTTTTTGCCCCGATGGTGGATATTTCGTGGGACGCACGTTGGGGACGCGTCATGGAAGGGGCCGGTGAGGACCCTTATTATGGTTCTCGGGTAGCGGAGGCGCGTGTCAGAGGCTTGCAAGGAGACGATTTGGCAGACACGACGACTGTCATGGCATGTATGAAACATTTTGCCGGATATGGTGCACCGATAGCAGGAAAGGAGTATAATAGTGTGGATATGTCAATGGGCCACTTTGCCAATTTTTATATGCCTCCCTATAAGGCGGCCATAAAGGTAGGAGCAGCTACCGTGATGAGTGCTTTCAATGATTTTAATAATATTCCTTGTACTGCCAATGATTTCTTGCTCAACCGGCTATTGAGAGAGCAGTGGGGATTTAAGGGATTTGTTGTGTCCGATTATAATTCGGTAGAGGAATTGGTGAACCACCGTTATGCTGTTGACAAGAAAGATGCCGCAGCCAAAGCGCTGAATGCTGGTCTGGACATGGAGATGGTAAGTACCTGCTACTTGACTTATCTGAAGGAGCTTGTTCAAGAAGGGAAAGTAAAGGAGAGTGTGCTTGATGATGCAGTACGGCGTATATTGGAGAAGAAATATGAGTTGGGATTGTTTGAGGACCCTTTTCGCTACTGTAATCCGGAAAGAGCGGCCAGAATACTCAATGCGCCCGAAGTCCGTAATGCTTCGCTCCGTATGGCCGAGCGTTCCGTTGTATTGCTGGAGAATAGGGAATCTGTGCTTCCGTTGACGGCACAGACGAGGAAGATAGCCTTGATAGGAGGACTCTCAAAATCCCAGTACGATATGGCAGGTGCTTGGGCTGCCACTACGGACCGGAACAAAGTGGTGACCTTATATGATGCATTGGTCCGGAAAGGACTGGAGGTGAGCTATGCTGAAGGCTATGATATGAAGAGCAATCAGTTGACCGGATTGCAGGAAGCATTACAGGCTGC
>OGIU01000814.1_pt1 | contig 17072 bp, 10 predicted proteins | sample 1571791 | NCBI WGS metagenome assembly OGIU01 (sample SAMEA2582104, study PRJEB24529) | metagenome | biome: Human gut stool | place: China | collected 2011
TTTCCCTACACGACGCTCTTCCGATCTGAGTTTCCCTACAGTACCTATTACTGGCCCTACGGCTGCACTTAAAGTAGCAAACTTGATTATATTCTCTTTAGTTGCAGGGCTTAAATTATTAAATTTTCCAATTAAATCCTTTATAATAACAAGTCCATCTTTTACAACTGGAAGTAATTCAACTCCTATCTCTCTTGCCATATCAACTATTTCATTTTTTAACATTTTAATTTGACTTTCAGTAGTAGCATATCTCTGATTGGCTTCATTAGTTAATGCAGTATTTTCTTCCCATGCTTCTGTTCCTAACGCTATTGTTTCATTAAATAAATCACTAGCACTACTAGCTCTTAATAAGCTATCTCTTAATCTAACTTCTGTAATTCCCATATCATCTAAAACTTTAATAGAACTGCTTCCTTGCTCTTCCGCTTTTGAAAGTCCTTGAATAAATGATATTAACGCTCCAGTAGCATCTTCCTTAAATGCTTTACTGAACTCATTTGTTGTCATTCCCGCAACACTTGCAAAATCTTTCAAACTATCATTTCCAGTTTCAACTGCCAATTGCATACTAACCATAACTTTAGAAAATGCACTACCTCCAGCTTCTGCCTCAATACCTACACTAGATAAAGCCGCTGCTAAAGATACTATATTTGCTTCTGTCATTCCAACTTGAGTACCTGCTCCAGCTAATCTCATAGCCATAGAAACTATATCAGCTTCTGTGGTTGCTGAATTATTACCTAGAGCAACAATTGTGCTCCCTAACCTATCAAATTCAGTTTGTGCCATTCCTGTTATATTAGCAAATTTAGCAAGCTGACTTGCTCCTTCTTCTCCTGTTAAATTTGTAGCATTTCCCAAATCTATAATAACCTTAGTAAATCCCAAAATATTATCTGTTTGTATTCCTAATTGTCCTGCTGCTTCTGCAACTGCTGCAATCTCTTCAGCGCTTGAAGGAAGTTCTTTAGACATATCTTTTATACCTTGTTCAAGTTCTGCTATTTGTTCTGTTGTTCCATCTACTGTCTTTTTAACTCCAGCTTTCTTTAGATTTATTAAAGCTTCAACTGCATTCTCCTTAATCTTATCTGAAATCACTATACTACCTTTAAATTCTCCATTTATAGCACAATATACTACTGTTCCTATTGAATCTACTTCATTATATAAAATATTAAATTCATTCATTAACTTTGAATTCCCTACAAGCACTTCTTCATTATTTATTACAGCTTTTATTCCGTGTCCTGATATTTCTTTATACTCTTTTATAACTTCCTTATCTATTTCTTTACCATATTCTTTTATGATAGAAATAGCTATTGGATGATTAGAAAAACTTTCAGCCATAGCTGCTACTTCAATAAGTTTTTCTTTATCAATGCCATTAGTATTTATTTCTGTAACACTAAATACTCCTTCTGTTAAAGTACCAGTCTTATCAAATACAACAGTTTCTAAATCTTTTAATAGTTCTAAATAGTTACTACCTTTAACTAGTACACCTTTTTTTGAAGCTCCACCTATACCTGCAAAGAATCCTAAAGGTACTGAAACAACTAAAGCACATGGACAAGAAACAACAAGAAATACCAATGCTCTATAAAGCCAAGTTGAAAATAAAGCATCTTTTATAAATATTGAAGGAATCACAGCAATTAATATTGCTAAAACTACTACTATAGGTGTATAAACTTTGGCAAATTTAGTGATAAACTTTTCTGTATCAGCTTTTTTACTTGCTGCATTCTCTACCATCTCTAATATTCTTGAAACTGTAGATTCACCAAACTTTTTAGTTACTTTTACCTTTAATAAACCACTGGTATTTATTCCACCTGATAATATTTCATCATTAGGCACTATTTTTCTTGGAACTGATTCTCCTGTAAGTGCAGAAGTATCAATAAAACTTTCCCCTTCAATAACAACACCATCTAAAGGAACTTTTTCTCCTGGTTTAATTAAAATCACATCTTCAACTTTCACTGTTTCAGGCGATACTTTTTTTTCTTTTCCATCTATAATAATATTTGCATAATCAGCTCTTATATCCATAAGTGATGATATTGAGCTTCTTGATTTATTTACAGCATATCCTTGAATAGTCTCTCCTATTTCATAAAACAGCATTACTGCTACAGCTTCTGGATATTGATTGATAGTAAATGCTCCTATAGTTGCCACTGTCATTAAAAAGTTTTCATCAAATAATTGTCCTCTTGCTATATTTTTAATAGCTGTAAGAACAACTTTTCCACCTATTAATAAATAACTAGCTACAAATAATATTAATGCTAAAGCTCCTTTAAAATCACCAATTACAGCAATTAAATATAATATTGTACCAATTATAAGGGTTGGTTTTACTTCAAATTTTGCCCTTTGTACATTTGTTTTTCCAGAGACCTTTTTTTCTACTTTAACATGAGGTTCTAATGCTTCAACTATCTTTTTAATTTCATTTATGGCATGCTCTTCCTTAACTTTTCTTTCTAGCTTTACATTTAATGTTGTAGTTGTAAAATTTAAATTACTTTCTTTTACTCCTTCCATCTTGCCAACTTTTTCTTCAATCTTTCTTGCACAATTAGCACAATTTAATCCTTCCAAAGTCAATTGCAATTCTTCTTTATTTCCCATAACCATACTCCCTTTTACTCACTTATATGATTTAATCCAGCATCATATATGTGTTTTATATGCTCATCATCTAATGAATAATAAACTACTTTTCCCTTTCTCCTAAACTTAACTAATCTAGCCGACTTTAATACTCTAAGTTGATGAGAAATAGCTGATTGAGTCATATTTAAAAGACAAGATAAATCACATACACACATTTCTGATTCAAATAGTGCACATATTATCTTTATCCTTGTAGTATCTCCAAATACTTTAAAAAGTTCTGCTAAATCATATAGTGTTTCTTCTGCTGGTAATTTATCCTTAACTCTTACTACAATATCTTCATGAATTATATTTACATTACAATTTTCAATTTTTCTTTCATTATTTTCCATAATTGCACCTCTTTTTTCATATGAATAATTGTTCATATGTTTATATTTATATATTATGCTTGTTACCTTCTATTGTCAACAATTTTATATATTTTTTAAAAAAATTGTTACTACTAGTATTCCCTTTTAAAATAATGATTAAAAAATTATTATATATTAATAAGGAAGCCCATAAACTTCTGGGCTTCCTTATTACTTATTTTGAACTTTTTTATACAAAACTATTATTTTTAACAATTGTATAATTACTGTAGGCATAATTGCACAAAATATTAATAACAAATACTGATTACCACTTAATGACACAACATTAAAAACTATCTTTAAAGGCGGTATAAATAAAACTGTACTTAATAAAAGTACTCCTACCAAAAATGCACATATACTATATATATTTGTAGTAATTCCTAATTTAAAAATAGATTGATTTCCTCTACAATTAAATCCATGAAACAATCTAGCAAGACATAATGTTGAAAATGCCATGGTAGATGCTGCTTTAGGATTTAAATTAGGATTTCCACCATAAAAAGATATTATGGTAAAAATAGATATTATAATACCTTCAAATGCTACTATCTTTAATAATTCTTTATTTAAAATACTTTCATTTCTACCTCTCGGTTTTTCCTTTAATAAATTACCATTACTTTTTTCCATTCCAATGGCTATGGCTGGCATGCTATCAGTTAATAAATTTATGAATAATAGGTGTACTGCTGCAAATGGCATAGGAAGATTAATTATTGCACAATAAAGAACAGCTATTATTGCTGAAAGATTACCTGATAATAAAAACTTTATGGAATTCTTAATATTGTTATATATATTTCTACCATTTTCAACAGCCTTAACTATAGTTGAAAAATTATCATCTGTTAGTATTACAGAAGCTGCATCCTTAGATACCTCAGTTCCTGTTATTCCCATGGCCACTCCAATATCAGCCTGCTTTAATGCTGGAGCATCATTAACTCCATCACCTGTCATAGCTACAATTTCTCCTGATGACTGCCATGCTCTAACAATTCTAATTTTATGTTCCGGAGAAACTCTAGCATAAACAGATATATTTTTCACTTTTTCTTTTAATTGTTCATCATTTAATTTATCAATTTCAAGTCCTTCAACAGCTATATCATCTTTTCCCATTATACCAATTTCCCTAGCAATAGCCGCTGCCGTAACCTTATGATCACCTGTAATCATAACTGGCTTAATTCCCGCCATTACACATTTATGAACAGCATCTTTACTTTCTACTCTTGGAGGATCTATCATAGAAATAAGGCCCGTAAATACATAATCATTTTCATCTTCCTTTGTTATTTCTTCTTTATCTTGCAATTCTTTATAAGCAAAAGCTAAAATTCTAAGCCCCTGTTCTGATAACTGCTTATTTACACTTATTATTTCCTTTCTTTCTTCATCATTTAACTTTCTTATGCCATGAGAATCAGCCACATAATTAACTTTATTAATTAATACATCTAATGCACCTTTAGTAAATAATACTTGCTTATTATTTACAATATTTACTGTACTCATTAGTTTTCTATCTGAATCAAAAGGTATTTCAGAAATTCGCTGATATTTTTCACGTATAACCAGTTCATCTAAATGAAGTTCTTCCCCTAAATTTACTAATGCAACTTCTGTAGGGTCACCTATTTCTTTACCTTCTACCGTTACGGAATCATTACAAAGAAGTGCATTATTAATTAAGAATCTATGTGCTAAATTATCTTTTTTAAGTTCTCGTCCTTCAATAAGCTTATTATCTACATAAACCTTTTGTACAGTCATCTTATTTTGTGTAAGTGTCCCCGTCTTATCTGAACATATTACTGAAACTGCTCCTAAGCCTTCAACTGCCTTTAAATCCTTGATTATGGCATTTTCTTTTGCCATTTTTTCTGTTCCTAAAGCAAGTACAATTGTTACTATGGAGCTTAATGCTTCTGGAATTGCTGCTACAGCCAGTGCCACAGCAAACATTAATGCATTTAATATACTTTCATCTCTATATATTTCTAATACAAATACTATAATACATATGGTAATTATTATTATAGCTAACTTTCCACTAAATTTATCTAAAGTCTTTTGTAATGGTGTTTCTTTTGCCTGAGTATTTTCCATTAAATTTGCTATCTTCCCTAATTCAGAATTCATTCCAGTGGAAGTTACCACAGCTATTGCTCGTCCATAAGTTACTAAGGTTCCGCCAAAAACCATATTTTTTCGATCACTTAAAGGTATTTCATCGTCACTAAGTACTTCTGCATTTTTTTCAACAGCTAAAGATTCTCCTGTAAGTGAGCTTTCATTTACCTGCAATGAATGATTTTCTATTATTCTTCCATCTGCTGCAATAAGGTCTCCTGCCTCTAAAAATAAAATATCACCTGGTACAATATCTTTCGATAATATCTCTTGCTTCAATCCATTTCTTATTACCTTACATTTAGCTGCTGTAAGTGACCTTAATGCTTCTAAAGATTGTTCTGCCTTAAAATATTGAACAGTACCAAGAATTGCATTTAAAAATATTACTATAAAAATAACTAAAGTACTTTCAACATTATCGGTAATTATAGATATAATTCCAGCAACTATTAATATGCCTACCAATAAATCCTTAAATTGATTAAGGAATACTTTTAAAATGCCTTTTCTCTTTTTTTCCTTTAATGCATTATCACCAAATATATCCTTTCTATTTCTTACTTCATTATCTGATAAACCCTTTTCCGTAGTTTGAAATTCCCTTAAGATAGTTTTCCTATCCTTACCATATAATTTTTCCATGTAATTCCTCCAATATTTATTAAATAATATTTTTAAATAAATAAAAAAGACCTTTAATATAATTCTTATTTTTTAAGAATTATATTAAAAGTCTCGTTACCATTAGGTGGCTTATAGCACCAGGCAATGCCGGGATTGTTGATGCTATAATTTAAACTACTCCCTTTTAAAATCATAAATATTTTGTGCTTATGTTATTTTTAAAATTATATGTGTATCATTGCTATATTATTCTAAAACTATCTCAGGAATTTCAGTTATAGCTGTTTCTATATCCTTATTTCTTACCTTAAATGTATTAATATAATTGACTTCATAATTTCCTCTAATGGTATTTTTTATAAAGGTAACAGGATTTTCATATCCTTTATCATTAGAAACAATATAAAATTCACATCCACTTAAGGGATACCTAGATATCATAACTCCTAAAAAGGCTATAAGGCATTTCCCCATATCATTATCTTCATCAACTACACATTCTTCAAACCAATACTTTATTTGCTTTTCCTTTAGTTTATTCATTAAATATCCATCTATCTTATGGGCATTTGGAGATATAAAAAAATGTACTTCATCTCCTTTTCTAGCATTATACAGTTCAATAAATTCATCATTAAATTCATTTTCACAATCCACTAAAAAAATTTTACTCATAAATTCGCATCCCTCAATTCTACACTTTTTCTGAACTTATTCTCATTAACTTTATTAAGTTACATCATTTTAACCTTATACATAATATATTATCTAACTTGAAATTTATTATTTTACTTATATTATACATTATTTTCTAAATTTGTATAATTATATATAATAATTTTTATATTTTTTATTTTTAATAGACAATATACTTTTTATTAAGCTGATATTCCTATAACTGCTACTAATATAACTTTCCTCATTATTTTTCCTCCACTTACCTTGCACTTACACCTATATAATATCATATTTGTATATTTTTTACATATACACCTTTAATATTATCTCTTATTTATACCTTGAACACTTAGAGAGATTTTGTTATAATTCATTAACGTAGGGAATGAAGTTCTCCCTTGATTAATATCAAAACTGCGTAATAGCTGATGACTTCTACAACTTTTTTTGTTGTGGAATTCATTAGCTTTTTTTATTATTTTAAACTGGAGGTTTCTTATGTTAACTAAAATTATACTAATTATTTTAAGCTTAATTTTAATAGGATTCTTAGCACATTTTAGCGGAAAGCTAGCTGAAAAATTAAAATTACCTTCTCTTATAGGCATGATTCTTATTGGAATGATTATAGGTCCTTCTTTTCTTAATCTTGTGCCAAAAGCAACTTTAAATATAGCTCCTACATTAAAGGATATTGCCTTAGTTACTGTACTTTTCATTGGCGGACTTGGCATAAGCTTAAAGCAAATGAAGCAAATTGGACGCCCTGCAATATTATTAAGTGTTGTTCCTGCCACATTAGAAGGATTGACCATTGCTTTTTTAGCAACCATATTTTTAAAATTCACCTTTGTACAAGGTGCCATACTTGGATTTATTATTGCAGCTGTAAGTCCAGCTGTTTTAGTTCCTTCCATGGTAGATTTGATAAATAGAAAAATAGGACAGGATAAAGCTATTCCTCAAATGCTTTTAGTTGGAGCATCTGCTGATGACACTGTAGCCATAACACTGTTTACTACTTTTATCAGCATTTATTTTGCAGGTATAAATGGTGAATCTGTTTCTATTATTAATGAACTTATTTCTATTCCTTTAACTATTATTATCAGTATTTTTATTGGCTGGATTTTATCATTAGCCACTAAAGCCTTATTAAAAAATATTAATTCACAAAACATAAGAGTATTATCCACATTTTCTCTTTGTCTTTTAATAAGATTTGTGGAAAACTATTTTCATTTAAGAGGTTTTAATTCATTATTAACAATTATGATTTATGGTTTCTTTTTAAGAACATATTTAGGTGATACTGCTAAGAATATACAAGATAAAATTAATGTTGTATGGAAGTACGGCAAACTATATCTCTTTGCTTTTGTAGGAATGGCCATAAACCCTACTTTAGTAGGTGAATATATCTGGATTGGAGTTATTATGCTTATGATTTCCTTAAGTATTCGCTCCATAGGTGTCCTTATTTCATTGATAGGTACAAATTTAAGTATAAAAGAAAGAATCTTTTGTGTAGTAGCTTATCTTCCTAAAGCAACTGTTCAATCTGCCAAAGCTGGTATTCCACTACAAATGGGTATAGCTGGTGGAGAAATAATGCAAGCTTTAGCCATATTAAGCGTATTAATTACAGCTCCTATAGGCGCCATTGGAATAAAACTTACTTCACCTAGATTTTTATCTCAAGGTTATTCTGGAGAATTATCAGCTTAATAAATAAAATAAGATATGGTTATAGAAAAATCTATGTCCATATCTTATTTCTTATCCTTATATTCTTTTCTATACTATTTCAGCATTAACTTTTATATCATTAATAATCTTAATTATCTTCCTAGCATCATCCATGTTATCCTTAAATAAAGTTGTAATACTTCCAACAGTTCTAAATGGGTCTTCTTGAAGAATTCTATTATCCTCTATAAATCCATTAGCAACAACATAATCAATTATTAACTTAACAAAATGCATTTGATTCATATTTAAATTCTCATTATTTAAGAACTCTGAAAATGCTTCATTGGCTGCTTGTCTATCTAAGCCAACTATACTTCTTACTAGCTTACCTAGTGGCATATTACCAAATTCTTTTTCGTAATCAGCATTAGTACCAAGCTCTTTCCACATTATTTCTTCTAAAGTACTTAAATCCTGCTTAGTTAGCTTCTTATTATTTCTAAGCTTAAATATTGCTAAGTCATCTTTATGAGCATTTAAATAATGTTCAACCTTCTTCCTATAATTTTTAAGGTCATTTGTATTATACATTGCTGCATTAGATTCTTCTGCAATAATAAAATCATCAAAGCTTGTATAATAAATAGTTTGAGTTTGTCTTTGAAGATATTTTAATAATTCTCTTAAAGCATCACGAACTTCTTCTAATTCAAATACATCAACGCTTTCCCAAAACTCTTCTGTTTTAACTTTTTCAATTATATATTTCTTCTCTTGAACTTGAGGAATAGTTCCTAACTTAGAAAGTTCTTCAGCAGTTTGGATAACACTTCTTACTGGTTTGTTAGCATTTGCCCCTTGAAGGCTTGCAAGTTCAATTGTATACATAACTAAATCAAATCTTTTAGCAAGTTCATCATCTTTAAGTGAATTTATTAATGGTGAAATATTTTGTTTTATTTCATTTACATTAAGACTTCCAAGAGCATTCCATATTTCTTTATTTTTATATTTATGAACAAAGTTTAAGTGCATTCTTACTCTAAAATGATCTTCATTTAAACTATCAACACTAGCTAATACAATTTCTAATAATTCTGCTCTGTAATTCTTATAATCTTCTTCCTCATACTTAATATCTTGTAACTCTTTTATAAGCTCAACCTTTTTATTAAATATCTTTTCAGTTAAAGACTCACCTAAAACTCCATCAAAGCCTTTTGGATTTGCTCTAAAGAATTCAAAGTTATTACAAAAATCAAATATCAAGAACTCTTCTTTATCTTGACCTAATCCAAGTAAATCTGGACAAAGTCTAGTTCCTCTACCTATCATTTGCCAGAACTTTGATTTACTTCTTACTTTCTTAAAGAAAACAAGATTTAATACTTCAGGAATATCTATTCCTGTATCAAGCATATCTACTGATACTGCTATTTGTGGTAGCTTATCTTTATCAGAAAAATCATCAATAATTGTATCCACATATTTAACGCTATAATCCACAACTTTAGCAAAATCTCCTCCGTATTGTGGATAAATTGTATTAAATCTTTGTACTATAGCCTGAGCATGTCTACTATTTTTAGCAAAGATAATAGTTTTACCTAATTTATCTCCACCTTCAACTCTTAAACCATTATCCATTAACTTATTTAGCACTAAATCTATAGTATCAGCATTAAATAACCATTGATTTATGGCAGTATTAGAAATTTCTTTGTCTATATTTTCATCATCATCAAAAGTATCTTCAAATTGCTCTTTATCTTCTGGTGATAAATCATCATAATTAATGCCTGATTCCATTATTTTAGACTTAACTTCTATTGTTTTATAATCTACTAAATAACCATCTTCTACAGCCTTTTCAAGCTCATAAGCAAATGTAGGAACTCCACTTTCAAGATCAAATATACTATAAGTATTTTTATCTATTTCATCCTTTGGTGTCGCTGTAAGTCCTAATAATAATGCATCAAAGTAATCAAAGATAGCTTTATATTTTTTATAAATACTTCTATGAGATTCATCTACAATAATTAAATCAAAATGACCTGGAGTAAATAATTTTTTACCATCTTTTGTTTTAGTATCATCTATAGCATTCATCATTGTAGGGTAAGTTGAAAATATCATTCTTGCTTGCTCTGGATTATCCTTGCTATCTAATAAATTACATAATGATAAATTAGGTAATAACTTAGAAAAGTTATTTTTAGCTTGTTTAACTAAGGCTGTTCTATCAGCTAAGAATAATATGTTTTTAACCCAATTATGCTTTGAAAGTACATCAACTATTGAAATTGCAGTTCTTGTCTTACCTGATCCTGTTGCCATCACAAGAAGTGTCTTTCTTTGATTTTTACTTAAAGCATCACATACAGAAAGTATTGCTTCCTTTTGATAGTATCTATTAGAAATATCATCATTTATCTTTACATCAGTAAATGGTCTCTTTTCAACTCTTCTATCTACAATTAGTTGTAATTCATCTTTTGTAAAGAAGCCATAAACTCTTCTCGGAGAATAATTATTATAGTCGTCCCAAATATAAGTTTCAAAACCATTAGTATAAAATATTACTGGTCTTTGTTTAAATTCTTTTTCTAAACAATCAGCATATAACTTTGCTTGTTGTTGTCCAATTTTAGGGTCCTTGCTACTTCTTTTAGCTTCAACTACAGCTAAAGGCTTTCCATTTGCTCCATATAAAACATAATCCACAAAACCTATTTCAGAATCATTTGGCATTCCTGAAACTTCCACTTCTTCTCCAATATCTTTATTAAACTCCCATCCTGCAAGCTTAAGTTCAATATCTATATATCTTTGTCTAGTTTCAAATTCACTTATTTCATCTACATTGAAATCATAGTTTTTAGAATTATTCTTCCTCTTTTCAGTAAGCTCTTTTCTTAGCTCTTCATTTTGTTTTCTTATTTCTTCAAGTTTTTTATCTTTAGAGCTTAGCTTTTCATAAAGGTCTTTAAGCTCCTCCGGTCTAGTTCTTTTATCTTCTCCATACATTAAAAGTTCTTCATTAAAAGGTTCTGCTTTATAATCCCCATAACAGTAATCAATCCAAGCTACAAATTCATGAAGGTTATGAAGAGCAAGTACAGCTTCTTCTCTTTTAATATTTGCATTAGTATGAACAGCAACATTGCCAAGCTTAACTATATATTTAATAAGTGGTAATAACTTATAATCTATTGTTTCAATAAAATTATTATCATGTATTAAGCTTGATAAATTATCTTGATATGGAACATAAAGACTGTCATCAAAACTATAAACCCATTTAACAGCAAGCTCTAATGCCCTTCTTGTAAGAATCGCAGTAGTTGCTGGACTAACTAAAATACTTTTTTCTGCTTCAACACAAGCACTATAAAAACTTTTAAATATATCATTATCTTTTAAAAAACTAAAATTTCCACCCATATTTTCCTCTTAATATTCTAAAAATTTATTTGGCTTAATTATACCATTATTTTAATTTTTTATGCATAAAAATAAGCACCTACATAAGTAAGTGCTTATTTTTCTATAAATTATTCATATGTATAAAATTTTCCGCTACCATCATACTGTACAGTATTATAAATTGTTGTTCCATCTGGTTCTGTCCAAGAAAAATAACAAGAAGGAATACCTTCTGACTCATGAGCAGTAAATATTAAAACTTCATCTGGATTTAATTCAGAAACTAAATTTCCCTTATTCTTTATTCCATATTGTTTAAGATACATTTCTAAATTACATCCAAAGTCACTAATAAATTCATCTCCTAAAGAATTAATTGTTATGTCTTTGATTGTCTCAGTTGTTCTTATTATAAATATTCTACTTCCTCCTAATGTGTTTTCAGGAATAATAACTTTTTTTCCTTCAGATTCAACCTTTTCTATTAACCCTTCATATACTCCTGAATCTGCAAAATAACTGATAGTAATTTGTGCTGCTATCTCTTGCCCTTCACCTGTATATGCTTGTAATTTTATATCACCAGAACTATTTATTTTACCAGATAGTTCATCAACTTTTTCTTCTAATTTATCAATTGTAGCATATGCATCTTCTAGTTTTTTATTTACCTCCTCAAGTTCTGCATTTGATTTTGTACCACACCCTACTAATGATAATGTCATTGAAGCAATAACAATACTTAAAACTAATTTCTTCATCTTTCGTCCCCCTAAAGTCTTTATTCACTACTGTATTTTACCATTATAATGACATATTTCTATCTTCTTAATTATTTTCCAATCTACTAATATATAAAATAAGCACCTACTGACATGTAAGTGCTTACAATATTATTTAGTTAATATAACCTCTATACCTTTATCATTTAATCCCCATGATTTAACTTCATATTCACTATATAAAGTACCGGCATCAGCTTTTATAAATAACTTAACTTCTAAATTCTTATGTTTTTCATAAAACTTTTTAGAGTAATCAAATGAATCAATACACAATTCAGCTCTATTTTCTTTCCAATATATTTTATTAACAGCTTCCTTATTATTATTCACTGCCCTTTCATTTATAAATAATCTAACTTCATCTTCAACTACTCTATACCATCTCATATAACCTTTAGATAAAGCTATATCTTCTTTTTTTAAATTAGTTCTTAACTTTTTCATCCTAATCCTCATCCCCTATAAAATTTATTTAGTTAAATAATTCTCCCTTAAAAGCTTTTTGCATTAAAGAATTAAAGTTATCTTCTAACTCTTTTAAACTCTTTTCCATTTCAAATTTCAATTTATCAGTCTGTTTAACAAAGTCAGCAAATTGATTTTGAAGTTCCATTGGTGGAATAATTACTGGCATAGATTTTACATAAGCAACTGATGCAATATTCTTTATTCCACTTCCTTTAGTTTCAAGGTTTCCAATAGTTTGTTTCATATACATTAAAAACATTATTGGCAATATCTTGTTGTTTAATGTAAATTTACATAATGCTTGATTTATAATCCCTTTTTCACACTCCTCAGGTAATTGATATAATTCTCCCATTGTTCCTGAACAACTCATAAGTATATCACCTGCGCCACACTCAAATCTCTTCAGCTCCTCATACTTATCTTTACTAACATAATACTGCCCAATATCAGCTTTTTTTTGGATAGCATGTTTTTGCTCATAAACCTTATAAGTATCATTGCCAGGTTTTACAAAGAACTCTTTTTTTAACGCACTACCAAATGGACCTCTTACTATTGAAGAACAAACATCGTTAATTGTCTCAACAATAAATCCTTTATTATTTAAATATGGGTCACCAAACATATCGATAAATTTTGATTTAACTAATTCATCTAAAGATTCTATTTGTTCTTTTCTTCTATCTATTAATTTTTGTGCTTTATCCAATATTTCTACTATTTTGTTTTGTACCTCTAATTCGGGTAATAAGATTTCTATACTATTCAATGCTGATTTTGTTAATTTCCCTCTTGTTGTTCCTGTAATGCTACTACTTAAATCACTATAATTTAGATAATAACTTAAGTAAGCTATATTTAAATTATCCTTAGCTCTTAATACATGTGCATGATTATTCACCCAACATTTTTCATTTACTATATAACTACATTTCTCTCTATATCCCCAACTTCCACCATCTTCAGCAACACACAATATCTCCTCATCAAATATATATTCATCTACGTAATCCATTAAATTATTAGCTCCATAATAAGGATATAATTTGTTTTTTGATATTTTACTTCTCTCTATACTATTTAATGGCTTTCTTAGATTATCTAGATTATCAGTTATTTCATCTATTCTATACTTCTTCATAATCTATTCTCCAATCATTTCAGCTAATTCTTCAATCCCAGTAGTAATATTCAGCTCTAGCTCTCTAATTCTTAGCATTATTTCTTGTGGAGAATCGTAATGTACTTCTTCATATTCTATTTCCTTATATTTATTAATAGATAATTCATATCCATTTTCTCTAATTTCTTCCACTGGTACAAAGAAGCTTTGTTCTGTTCTTTTTCTATCTACCTCTTTATCTAAATTACTAAATCTTTCAACTATATCATTTATATCATTATCTTCAATAGGATTTCTCTTATCATCTAGAGAATATCCATCTGCTTTCATATCGTAGAACCATACTTTATCTGTTCCACCTGTTCCTGTTTTTGTGAATATCATAATTGCTGTTGATACTCCTGCATATGGTTTAAATACACCTGAAGGCATTGATATTATTGCTTCTAGCTTATGGTTTTCTACTATTTCTTTTCTTATAGATTTATGTCCACCAGTTGACCCAAATAAAACTCCATCTGGAACTATAGAAGCACATCTTCCACCAGTTTTTAATATTCTTAAGAATAAAGCTAAGAATAAAAGCTCTGTTTTCTTAGTCTTAGTTACCTTTAAAAGGTCTGATGATACTTGTTCATAATCTAAACTTCCCTTAAAAGGAGGATTTGCAAGAACTAATGAGAACTTATCTTTATCTGTATTTGCTTCTGATAATGAATCTTTATATTCAATGTTAGGATTATCAACACCATGAAGCATCATATTCATAGCACCTATTCTAAGCATAGTTCTATCCATATCAAATCCATAGAACATATTATTATTGAAATGTTCCTTTAATCCTTGAACTAAGAATAAATCTCCATGATTTTCTCTTAAATAAGCTTGTGAAGATACTAAAAATCCTGCTGAACCTGCTGCTGGGTCAACTATAATATCCTCTGGTGTTGGTTTCATAAGTTTAACAATCATATCAATAATATGTCTTGGAGTTCTAAATTGACCATTTGTACCTGCTGTTGCTACCTTTGAAAGTAAGTATTCATAAAGGTCTCCTTTAGTATCTTTATTTTCATCCATATCAATACTATTAATTCCATCAACAATTTTACTTAACATTAATGGAGTTGGAATTTTAAATATTGCATCTCCCATATATTTTGCATAAGTAGAATCTTTATTAGTATGAAGATTCTTTATAAAAGGGAATACTTCATTTGCAACTGTTTCATACATAATTTCAGCTTCAAAATTTTTAAACTTACTCCATCTTAAATTTTGTTTATCTTCTGGAAAAGTTCTATCAAAATCTATACCTAAAAGAATAGCATCATTTTCTTTAATTATCTCTTTGTCATCTAATCCCTTAATAAATAAAAGATATGTAAACTGTTCTATTACTTCTAATGGATTAGTTATCCCACCAGTCCAAAAAGTTTCCCATATCTTATCTACTTTACTTCTTAACTCACCTGTTATCATATGTAATCCTCCCTAAACTATTTATTTAATAAATCGTTCGCGACCGTTCGCGAACGATTGCGAACGGTCGCATTATTAATCTTCTATTTCTTTACTAAGTTATAGTCTGATTTTAATGCTCTTAAAATATATTTCTTTTTTATTATATTACCATAAAAAACGGAAGCTAAATATAGCTTCCGTAATCAACATTTTCATTTAAATCATTTAATAGATGTTTAATTTCTTGATCCTTGTTTTTATCCATTACCAAAATAACATCACCAGCATCAACTATCACTAAATCCTTGACGCCAAAACCTATGATTAAATTTTTATCACCAAAGATAGAGCAATTTTCACATTCCTGTACATATACATTTTTACTTATTTCATTTCCACTACACTTATTTAAATATCTACTTAAGGCATTAAAAGTACCGATATCATCCCAATAAAAATTGCCTTTAATGACATATGCTTTTCTTGTCTTTTGCATAATTCCAAAATCAATAGATATTCCATCAATTAAATTATATTGTTCTTTAATGACTTCTTCTTCATCATCTTCTCCTATGTGTACATATATCTCCATCAATGATTTATATATCTTAGGTAGATATTTTTCCATCTCTCTTAAAATAACATCAGCTCTAAAAACAAATATGCCTGAATTCCAAAGATAAGTTTCCTTAAGCAAGAAATCCTTAGCTACTTCAATATTAGGTTTTTCTGTAAATCTAGATATTTTATAAGCACCAGCTGATGACTGGAGCCTGTCCCCCATTTCTATATAACCATATCCTGTTTCAGGTCTTGTAGGTGTAATTCCTATAGTTACTATTCCCCTACGTCTATTGGCCAATTCAATAGCCTCTAATAAAGTGTCTGTATACTCCTTTTCACCCTTTATATGATGATCAGAAGGTAACACCACCATTACTGCATTATTATCCTTTTTCAATAATTTCACTGCTGATAACCCAATGCATGTAGCAGTTTCCTTATTTGAAGGTTCTGTGAATATATTGTCAGAATTAATATATGATAACTCTTTTTTTATTTTATCTAAATAATCAGTATTAGTTACCACATAGATATTATCCTTATTAATTAAGGGAGTAATTCTTTCAACTGTATTTTCTAAAAAACTTTTGTTATTTATAACTTTTAAAAATTGCTTCGGTTTATTCATTCTTGATAAAGGATATAACCTAGTGCCTTTTCCCCCTGCTAAAATTAGCGCGTATATCACACACTTCAACTCCATGTAATGCTATATTTCATTATATGAGGTCTTTTTATCAATTGTGAAATTATAATATCATTTCATTCTTTTATGTGAACTACTCTGTTATTGCAAAAATTAAATATTATTGATCAATACAATTAACAGTACAGATTAAATTCTTATATATTTATAGAATATTACCATGCCTATTTAAGTTATATTAAACTTTATTCGATATTTATTTCATAATGCTTATTGGCTTTAACTAAAGAAAAAATCACTTTAATCAATAAATTAAATAAAGGAGCTACTTATGAATACAAAAGAAATATTGCAAAAACAAAATGCTCGTAATACACTGAGTAAAAAAAATA
>OGIU01000816.1_pt1 | contig 17063 bp, 11 predicted proteins | sample 1571791 | NCBI WGS metagenome assembly OGIU01 (sample SAMEA2582104, study PRJEB24529) | metagenome | biome: Human gut stool | place: China | collected 2011
CTTTCCCTACACGACGCTCTTCCGATCTGAGTCAAAAAAGATACAGAAGAAAAACAGCCGCGGAACAAAAAAGCGGTGCGCAGAAACGAAAAAATTCCGGAAGCGCGGTTTTTTGCTGTATTTTCAATCAGAGCCATGTTCTGCAGGAAAAGTCCCGCAGGAGATGGTATTTTTTTTCTCAAAACGGTGCGGATGTGTGATCCACATCGTTCAGACCATACGTCGAATGGAAAGGGAGAAAAGAAAATGGATGCATTGAATCAGGCAATTGCGCAGATCAGTGATGTGCTCTGGAACAGCGTACTGCTGTTTCTGCTGGTAGGTACGGGAGTTTATTTCTCTGTTCGGACCCGCTTTGTACAGGTAAGAAAGTTTAAGACCGCGTGGAACCGCGTCTTCGGCGGTTTCTCGTTAAAGGGTAAGAAGGCCGGAAAAGACGGCATGACTTCCTTCCAGGCGCTTGCAACAGCGATCGCCGCACAGGTCGGAACCGGAAACATCGCAGGATGTGCGACCGCACTCGTATCCGGCGGCCCGGGAGCCATCTTCTGGATGTGGCTTGCTGCGTTCTTCGGCATGGCAACGATCTACGGCGAGGCGTATCTCGCGCAGATCTCCAAACGCCGCGATGAGAGCGGAGAAATCATCGGAGGACCGGTTTACTACATTACCCACGCATTCAAGGGAACGTTTGGAAAAGCACTGGCAGGCTTCTTTGCCGTAGCCGTTATTCTGGCGCTTGGCTTTATGGGAAATATGGTACAGTCGAACTCCATCAGTGATGCGTTCTACACCGCATTTTCCGTACCGAAATGGGTGATGGGTGTGATTGTAGCCGTTCTCGCCGCATTCATTTTCATCGGAGGTATCTCCCGTATCGCATCCTTCACCGAAAAAGTTGTTCCGGTGATGGCAGCACTGTATCTCGTCGGAGCCCTTGTTGTTATTCTGATCAACATCCAGCATGTGCCGTCAGCGATTGCTTCGATCTTTATCTGTGCATTCCGTCCGGACGCCGTATTTGGTGCAGCAGCCGGTATTACCGTGCGGAAAGCCATGCGTTACGGTGTTGCCCGAGGCCTCTTCTCTAATGAAGCCGGTATGGGTTCCACCCCGCATGCCCATGCGATTGCCGATGTCGAGAACCCGGAGGATCAGGGTGAAGTAGCGATGATCGGTGTCTTTATTGATACCTTCGTTGTCCTGACCATGACCGCTCTCGTTATTCTTTCTTCCGGCGTTCTGGAAGAGATGATGAGTACCGGTGTTAAAGGAACCCCGGTCGCACAGGCGGCATTCCGAACCGGCCTCAAAGGCTTCGGACCGGCGTTCGTAGCGATCTGTCTTCTGTTCTTTGCATTCTCGACCATCGTCGGATGGTACTTTTTCGCAAGACAGAACGTACAGTATCTGTTCGGAAAGAAAGCAGTCGTTCCGTTCTCGCTGATCGTCGTTGTGTTCGTTTTCCTCGGCTCTCTGCTGAAAGTGGATCTCGTATGGAACCTGTCAGACCTCTTTAACGGCCTGATGGTAATTCCAAACCTCATGGCGTTGATCGTCCTCGCAGGAACCGTAGCAAAAGCGGCAAAAGGTGAAAAAGTAGAATTCTAATCATATATACAGAACGGGAAAAAGGAGGAAAGTCTGCTGATGCAGACTTTCCTCCTTTTTGCAATTATTCAGAGCCACATCTCGATTCCGCTGCGCTGCATCTCGATGTGGCTTCTCGCCATATAAAATTTCAAGAAGAACTGTTCGTTCATGCGAGCATGACTCACAGTTCTTCTTGAAATTTTGCATGGCTCTGAATAATTGCAAAAAGAAAGACCGGCAGGGGAGCTACCGATCTTTCAAGGGGAGTATAAATAATTAATAAGGGGTTATTAATTGTAAAAAAATTTATGAAGGGTAAATTCTTTTACAAAATTGATTATAATACAGATAACGGGAAAAAGCAACATCGAAATTCAAAAGTTGGAAAAAATTACCACAATTTGGAAAGCAGTGGTCCGAAAGCAGGAAAAACACGGTATTTTTGGGCTTGCATTCCCCACTTTGGAACAGATACCGTGGAAAAACAGGGTTCTGGATGCATAATCTGCGCGGAAAAAGCGATACTAAAGGATGTCGCAGGACAAAAAAACATTCAGGAGGAAACAAGATTATGACCAGAAACAGCAAAAATGAATACAGCAAAAATGAATACAGCAAAAACGAGTACAGCAAAAACGGATACGAGAAAAGCGAATACAGCAAAAACCAGAAGAACAGCAGAGACTGCAATCATGTGAAAGACCGTGAGATGTCATCCTACGGTCAGCAGAACCGGGAGCAGGACGAGAAGGATGAGTATGAAAAATACTAAGTAAACCTTGGGATTCCGGCAGAAAAAGCCGGCGGAGGGTCCCATACGGACTCTGCCGCCGGTTTCTGCATACATATAAAACAGGAGAGAAAGTCAGATCCGGAGAGGGGGACCAGGATATGGCAGGCATGACACTGCTGGCGGCAGACCAGCTGGACTGGTACGTGGGAAAACCGTGGGCGATGATCATCGATGTGCGGAACCGGCGGGAATACGAAAAAGGGCATGTGAAAGGAGCGGTGAATCTTCCCTATGACCATCTGCTCGAACGGGTCTGTCTGCCGCGGGACAAAATTCTTGTGATCTGCTGTGAGCGGGGTGCCGCGAGCATGGCGGAGGGAAAGCGGCTGGCGGAGAACGGATACGAGGTCAAAACGGTCATCGGCGGAATGCATGCATACCGCGGACGATATCTGGTGGCGGGAGAAGAACTGTAAGGGGGCGGCAATCCAACATTTCTTCTTGTCAAGCGGGAAAAGATACGGTAAGATGAAACAGAAAACAATACAAAACCAAACCACAAAACGAAAGAGAGATCACGATATGAAATACATGTTTGCATCTGATATTCACGGTTCTGCCTATTACTGCAGAAAAATGCTGGAAGCCTTCGAGGCAGAGGGCGCAAGCCGCCTGTTTCTGTTAGGCGACCTTCTCTATCACGGCCCGAGAAACGATCTTCCAAAAGAATACGCACCGAAACAGGTCATCGCCATGCTGAATGAGAAAAAACAGTACCTCACCAACGTGCGCGGAAACTGCGACGCAGAAGTAGATCAGATGGTACTGGAGTTCCCGGTGCTGGCAGATTACGGCATCCTGATCGAGGGAGGCCATACCTTCTATATGAGCCATGGCCACATCTACAATGAGCAGAATCTGCCGCCGCTGATGGATGGAGATATCTTCCTGTACGGCCATACCCACGTCCTGCGTGCCGAGAAAAAAGGCGCACACACCTTTCTGAACCCGGGTTCTGTATCTCTGCCGAAAGAGGGCAATATCCCGACCTATGCAATCCTCGAGGACGGCGTATTTACGATCAAAGGCTTTGACGGCACTGTCGTAAAACAGCTCACATTATAAGAGGGGACGGGAGAGTATGGAATTATATGAACTGATCGCCCCGTGCCATTTCGGCCTGGAGGCGGTAATGAAACGTGAAATCCTCGACCTCGGCTACGAAATCGAGCGCGTGGAGGATGGAAAAGTAACGTTTCTTGCAGATGCAGAGGGAATCGCCTACGCCAACCTGTTCCTTCGCACGACCGAGCGTATCCTGCTCAAAGTAGGACAGGTCCACGCCGAGACGTACGATGAACTCTTTGAAGCGACAAAAGCGCTCCCGTGGGAGAAATTTATCCCGAAAAACGGAAAGTTCTGGGTAACGAAGGCAAACTCCATCAAGAGTAAGCTCTTCAGCCCGTCCGATATCCAGTCGATCATGAAAAAAGCGATTGTCGAGCGAATGAAACAGGTCTACCACATGGAGTGGTTCCCGGAGGACGGTGCACAGTACCCGATCCGTGTTTCGATTTTAAAAGACGAGGTTACGATCGGACTCGATACCTCCGGCGTTTCCCTTCATAAGAGAGGCTACCGCAAGCTGACCGCGAAAGCGCCGATCACCGAGACCCTTGCCGCAGCACTTATCATGCTGACTCCGTGGAAGGGTGACCGGATTCTTGTCGATCCGTTCTGCGGAAGCGGTACCTTCCCGATCGAGGCCGCCATGATGGCGGCAAACATGGCACCGGGCATGAACCGCAGCTTTTTATCAGAAGCCTGGCTGCATCTGATCCCGAAGAAAAACTGGTACGATGCGGTGGAAGAAGCACAGGAGCAGATCAATCTGAAAATCGAGACAGACATTCAGGGATACGATATCGATGCGGCAGTGGTGCACAGTGCAAGAGAAAATGCGAGAAGAGCCGGAGTGGAAGAACTGATCCATTTCCAGCAAAGACCGGTTAGCGAACTGCATCATCCGAAAAAGTATGGTTTTATCATCACCAATCCGCCGTATGGAGAGCGTCTTGAGGAGAAAAAGGAACTTCCGAAGTTATACTCTGATTTTGGAGAAAGTTTCCGTACTCTGGATTCATGGTCAGCGTATATGATCACAAGCTATGAAGATGCAGAGCGCTATTTTGGAAGAAAAGCAGACAAAAACAGAAAAATCTACAATGGAATGCTGAAGACATATTTTTACCAGTTTATGGGACCGAGACCGCCAAAAGCAAAGAAATAGAGGAATAACAGATGGAAAAGAGAATTATTTTTGCAACCGGAAATCAGAATAAGATGAAAGAGATCCATATGATCCTGGCTGATCTGGGAATGCCGATCTATTCTATGAAAGAAGCTGGAATTGATATTGATATCGTAGAGGATGGAACCACATTTGAGGAAAACGCACAGATTAAGGCAAAGGCAATCGCAAAGTACTTGCCGGATGATATTATTCTGGCAGATGATTCCGGGCTTGAGATTGATTATCTGAATAAGGAGCCGGGAATTTATTCGGCCAGATATGCGGGAGTTGATACTTCCTATGATATCAAGAATCAGATGCTTCTGGACAGGCTTAAAGGAGTGCCGGATGAAAAGCGTACCGCAAGGTTTGTCTGTGCCATTGCGGCGGCATTTCCGGATGGTACAGTAGAAACTGTTCGTGGTACGATCGAAGGAATGATCGGATATGAGATTGCAGGAGAACATGGATTCGGATACGATCCGATTTTCTATGTTCCAGAGTATGGCTGCACAACAGCAGAGATGGACCCGGTACAGAAAAATGAACTCAGTCACAGGGGACGTGCACTTCGTGCCATGCGTGCGATTATGGAAGTAAAAGAGAGAGAAGAATAGAGGGCGTATTTTATGAGAGTATTGATCGTCAGTGATACTCATGGAAGACATACAAGTCTTGACAGGGCGCTGAAAGAGGCCGGAGAGATCGACATGTTTATCCATCTGGGAGATGTAGAAGGCGGAGAAGATTATATTGAGGCTGTTGTAGAATGTGAAAAACATATGATAAGAGGAAATAATGACTTTTTCTCCTATCTTCCGGCGGAAGAAGAGTTCTGGATCGGAAAGAAGAAAGTGTTTATTACTCATGGACACAGTTATTATGTTTCAATGGAGACAGAGCAGATTCGGGAGGAAGGGGCTGCAAGAAATGCGGACATTATTATGTTCGGTCACACCCATCGCCCGTATTTTGAAGAAAGAGACGGGATTACTGTGTTAAATCCGGGAAGTCTGTCTTTTCCGAGGCAGGAAGGAAGAAAGAGCAGTTACATGATTCTGGAGACAGATGGAGAAGAAAAATATGAATTTGTGCAACATTTCTTGTAAAAAATAGAAAAACAAAGAAGTGTTGGCGAAAATGCGGATATATATTTTGTTTACATGTTGACATTTTGTGAAAATATGGTATAATGATTTAAAACTTAGGGTGGTAATTGTTTTACAAGCTAGACCTATTTACATTGTTGCTATGAGAGCAGATTTCTTGTACAACGGGGTAAATAGGTCTTTTTTTGTCTGTATGTAAGTAATGGTGTTTTAGGAGTGGGCGAGAGTCGTGATAATTCAAAGGATTTTAAACAACAATGTTGTAATTGTGAAAAATAAAAAGGGACAAGAAGAAATCGTGTGTGGAAAAGGAATTGCGTTTAAGAAAAAAGTTGGTGAGTTTGTAGATGTTTCCGCAATCAATAAGGTGTTTACGCTTCGCGGGAGAAAAGAATTAGAATATTTTCAGGAATTATGGGAAGAGATTCCGGTGGAATATTTTAAGGTTGCAGATGATGTTGTAGGGATGATAAAACTGGAGCTTGGAAAGAAAATCAGCGACACACTTTATATTTCTCTTATAGACCACATTTATATGGCAGTCCAGAGGAGCGAAAAAGGGATACAGGTGAGAAATGCCATGATGTGGGATATTCAGCGGTTTTACCCGGAAGAATTTCATCTGGGTGAAAAAGCATTGGGAATGATTCAGAAAAAATTGAATGTATCTTTGTTGCAGGATGAGGCAGCTTTTATAGCGCTTCATATCGTCAATACATCTGCAGATGGAAGTGATATGACAAAAGTTTTGGAAATTACAAAGCTTATCGGAGAAATTGAGACGATTGTCAAAAGATATTATCGGATGGAATTTGAAAATGAGTCAGTATATTATTACCGCTTTGTAACACATTTAAAATTTCTGGCACAGAGGCTGGTGACAAAAACGACATATGATGAGGAAGAAAGTGAACTGTTTACCATGGTCAGAGATAAATATGATCAATCGTACCAGTGTGTAGAGCGAATTGCAAAGTTTATACAGGAAGAATATCACTGTGGTCTTTCCGGGGAAGAAAAGTTATATTTGACGATTCACATTGAACGGGTAACAGAAAAAGGAATGAAAGGAAAAAAGAACGAAAATGAGGCGGAAATATGAAAAACTGGCACAGGAAATTGTGAAAAAAGTAGGAGGGAAGGAAAATATTATCAGTTTGAGACATTGTGTGACACGTCTCAGATTTCAATTGAAAGATGTTGAAAAGGCAGATACAAAGGGGCTGGAAGCAACAGATGGTGTGATTACAGTAGTTCAGGCATTGAGTGAATATATGGTAGTTATCGGGCAGCATGTAGGGGAAGTATACAAAGAAGTATGCATCCAGGCGGGGCTGGATACTGCAAAAGAGAATACTTGTGAAAAGCCGGAGAAAAAAAGCGGGTTGGAAACAGCACTTCTGACCGTGATGGCGGGAATTGGCCCTACGCTGTATCTGCTCGGAGCAAGTGGAATGATCAAAGGAATCCTTGCTGTATGTGTTATGCTGGGATTATCAGCAGATACAACTGTTTATACGGTAATGTATGCATTGGGAGATGGCCTTTTATATTTTCTGCCTTTGGTGTTGGGGTATAATCTGGCAAAATATTGTAAAATCGAACCTTTTGTTGGTGTGTGGCTGGCAGCGGCCATGTGTTATCCCAAAATACAGGGACTTGAGATCAGTATATTGGGAATGAACAATACAGTCCACTATACATCGACTTTTTTACCAATTATATTTTCGGTATTAATTGCGTCACTGATTTATCGTTTCCTGGAAAAACGGATGTCGGAAACAAGGAAAAATCTTGTGATTCCGCTTTTGACGCTTTTGGTGGCATTTCCATTCGGCATTCTGGTGGCAGGTCCGTTTGGAAACTGGATGGCAGAATGGCTTCACAGAGGAATTATGGCATTGTGTGGATTCTCGCCTGTTTTGATGGGAGTTTTGATAGGTGGATTGTGGCAGGTTCTGGTATCTGTCGGGATACATGGAATTATTACCGTATTGGCATTTGCCGATGTTCTTGCAGGAAACAGCAGTCCATTGTTAGCACTTTCTTATAGTGCATCCTTTGCTGTCAGCGGAGTTGCATTTGCGGTATTTATGAGATCCAGAAATAGTGGAGAAAAACAGACAGCCAAAGCGGGTGCAGTTTCTGCGATCATGGGAGCAACAGAACCGGCGATGTATGCACTGATCAAACCTGATAAAAAGCGGTTTGCACTGTGTTGTGCCGGAGGCGCGCTTGGGGGTGCGACAGCAGGATTTTTTGGAATTTCAATGCATGCATATGCAGGAATGGGAATAACGGGTCTTTTTGGATTTTTTCAAACAGGAGATGTAAAGCTGGTGGGAGTATTGCTGATGGCAGTATTGCCGTTTGGATTTACATGGTTGATAGAGATGCTGTTATACAGACAAGAAAAAGCCGTGGAAAGTGAAGAAATAATTGTGATGCCGGTCAATGGGTCTGTGGAACAATTGGAGAATGCTGAGGATACAGTGTTTGCAAGCAAGGCATTAGGAGATGGTGTACTGTTACATTCTGATGATGGAAAAGTCTATGCACCGTGTGATGGGATTATACAAACCGTGTTTCCGACGAAACATGCAATTGGGATAGAAAGCACAGACGGAAGCGAGATTTTGATCCATATGGGAAATAATACGGTGGCTCTGAATGGAAAATATTTTACTGTGCATGTGAAAGAGAAGGATGAAGTGAAAGCAGGCCAGATTTTAGCTGAGTTCGATAAAAAAGAGATAGAAGCGCAAGGCTATAACTGTGAGATACCGATGGTTGTGACTAATATGGAGATGTATGAAATGTCAGGAGAGCCGACATACAGAAATTATAAGAAAGGAGAAGAAATTTTCAGGCTGAAAAAGAAAACCAATGTTTAAATACGATTAGGAGGAAGATGAAAATGAACAAAGTCAACAGACAAAGACCGTTTGGAGCGAAGGATAAATGGTCATATGCAATGGGAGATTTAGGGTGCAATATGAGTTTTGCGCTGAACAGCTATTTGATGCTGTTTTATACACAGTATATTGGGCTGGATTTAGGAACATGGGGAATCATTATTTTGCTTTTGAAAATCTGGGATGCGATTAATGATCCGATCATGGGAGCATTAATGGATGCGTTGAAACCGGGAAAAAGAGGAAAATTTAAAACTTATATTTATTATGGATCTTTTGTACTGTTATTTTCAGGAGCGTTATGTTTTCTGCCGATCCCAAGTGCACCTTATCCGATTAAGGTACTGGTATGTGTTGTGGGATACCTGATCTGGGATATGGCATATACTGTTGTCAATGTACCTTATGGAGCAATGAATGCAGCTATTACTACAGATCCGACAGAGAGAGCACAGTTGTCAACTTACCGCGGAATCGGATCAATGATCGCGAATATTGTTGTTTTGATTACTTTACCGTTATTATGTTACGATAAGGATAACAATCTGATCGGAAGCAGAATGTTTATTGTGGCGTTAGTGCTTGGAATCATTGGTTTTGCGGCATTTCAGATTCTGATCAAAGGGACTGTGGAGAGAGTGGCTGTCTCCCATGAACCTCAGGAAAAAGTGAAATTTAATTATTTCGAGTCATTAAGCGCTTTTTTGAAAAATAAAGCAGTTGTAGCGATTACGATTGCATCCATTGCGCTGATCATCATGCAGATAGGGCTTTCCAGCGCGAACCAGATTGTATTTCAGAGTTATTTTAAAAATGCAAAATTATCCGGTATTCTGGGGCTTGCAACAATGATTCCATCTTTAATTGTAATACCACTGGTAAAACCGACAGTACAGCGCTTCGGAAAACGTGAAGCTGCAGCAGCCCCAATGCTGATTGGAATTTTGGCGGCAGCAGGAATTGTATTTCTTCCGATAACACCTGACAATACGGGAATGATGATTTATATTATCTTAGCAGTACTCATAAACAGTTCCTGTATTTTTTTCTCGACTGTTGTGTGGGCACTTGTGGCGGACAGTGTGGATTATCAAGAATTACAGACAGGAAAATGAGAAGAGGGAACTATATATGCAACGTATTCTCTGGGAAGAAAACTGGCTCAGGGAGTGGGAGTATCGATTGTTTCGTTCTTGTTGATCTTAACAGGATATGATGAGAACCTGGGGGCACAGCAGAGTGTAGATGTGGCAAGAAATGTATTGATTCTGATCGGTCTGGTATATGCAGTTTGTGTTGCTGCCCAATACATTTGTTTGCGGTTTGTGTATCCGCTGGATAAAAACAAGACATTAGAGCTGGAAAAGAAACTGGGACGTTCCAATGTGGAATTGATTGGTGAAACAGGAGACGAAGAATGAGACGAAAAATAGAAATTAATGAAAATTGGTTTTTTACAAAAGAAAGACCAAATCTGACAGCACCCGATTTTTCGGCAATGCAGGAGATAACACTGCCTCATACGTGGAATGCAGAAGACGGGGCAGATGGGGACGATTATTATGACAGAAGAGAATGCTGGTATGTTCGAAAACTGGAGCGTCCTCAGGGCGATGAAATTTATTTGGAGGTTCCGGCTGCAAGTCAGACTGCACATGTGTATCTCAATGGAGCAGAGATCGGGCATCATATCGGAGGATTTTCGCTGTTTCGGATTCGTTTGACGGAAAGATTGGAAGAAAAGGAGAATATTCTTGCAATTGCAGTAGATAATTCGGAAAGTCAGGATACATATCCGCAATTTGCGGACTTTACCTTTTTCGGTGGTTTGTATCGAGGTGTAAATTTACTGGTTGTACCTGAACGGCATTTTGAATTGGAAGAATATGGAGGTCCCGGGATTTATGTGACTTCACACCTAAACGAAGATGGAAAAGCAGAAGTTCTTGTGCAGGGAAAGGTATCAGGCGGGCAAAGTGAAGCATATAAGGTGCAGATACGGAATGGAGAAGGGGAGATTATCCTGGAAGCAAATACAGAGAAACCTGAAAAAGTGTTTTTCATAGATAATCCAAGAGTATGGAATGGGAAAAAAGATCCCTATTTATATACAGCGAAAATGATCATGGAAGGTTCCGGTGATGAGGTAAGTACCCGATTTGGTATTCGGGAATTTTATGTGGATGCTGAAACAGGATTCTTCCTGAATCAGGAGAGTTATCCTTTGCGCGGAGTTTCCAGACATCAGGACCGACAAGGAAAAGGATGGGCAATCAGCGAGGAAGATCAAAGAGAAGATGCGATGTTGATTCATGAAATAGGAGCTACAGCAGTAAGACTGGCACATTATCAGCATGCACAGAGTTTTTATGATTTTTGTGATGAGTTAGGTATGGTAGTTTGGGCGGAAATTCCATTTATTTCTCGTTTTATAAATACGAAAGAAGCAAAAGAGGATACTGTACGACAGATGCGGGAATTGATTATGCAGAATTATAATCATCCAAGTATTTGCTTTTGGGGGATCAGTAATGAAATCACGATGGGGGGAGAGTCTGATGAACTTGTGGAAAATCAGAGGATTCTGCAGAAATTATGCCACAAGCTGGACCCGTCCCGAAAAACAGTGCTTGCAAATCTGACAACTGTGGAGAGCCAAAGTGAACAGAACAAGATTACAGATTTATCGGCCTATAATGTTTATATGGGATGGTATGCAGGAAAAGTAGAGGACTGCGGAGCGTGGATGGACTCTCTCCATAAAGAAAATTCTGATATGTGCATGGGAATTTCGGAATATGGCGCAGATACCAATGTTCAATATCATTCGGATGCTCCGAAACGTCAGGATTATACGGAAGAGTACCAGTCTTATTATCACGAAAAAATGCTTCAGGCAATACAGGAACGACCGTATCTCTGGTGCAGCTTTGTGTGGAATATGTTCGATTTTGCGGCAGATAAGAGAAAAGAAGGTGGCACACAAGGGCGTAATACAAAAGGTCTGGTTACATATGATCGGAAAATTAAAAAGGATGCATTTTATCTTTATAAAGCATATTGGACAGAAAAACCGTTTGTGCACATCTGTTCAAAGCGTTTTCAAAAAAGACCGGGAGACACTACAACAATAAAAGTATACGCCACAGGAATCGAAAAGGCGGAACTTTGGATGGATGGAAAACGGATCCAAGAACAAAAAGGGACATATTGTTTCCTGTTTGAAGGTATTAAATTAACTCAAAATCACCAAATTACAATTTATGGTTATTGCGGAGATGAGAAGGTTTGCGAAGACGAGGCCGCTTTTACTCATACAGATGGATTGGAGGCAGAGTATATTCTGGAGTCCGGCGAAAATGACGGAGTCAACTGGTTCCTGGATGAGTATGGAGAAAAAAAGAAGCTTGAAGCAACACAGGGCTTTCTGTCTGTATATGATGAGATAGGGACAATACTGGATACAGAGAAAGGCAATGAAATTCTGAATGGGTTGTTTATCTCGTTTGGAGAAGGTGGTAAAGCGTTACTGACTGAGAGTGTGCAGAATTCAATTCGTTCGTTGACATTCGTAGAGCTTGCGAAAATGATCGGACCAGCAATTACACCTGAAATGTTAAATATGCTCAATGAGCAATTAAGGCATGTAAAAAATTCTTAAAGAATGGGCCGGCGTGATGGTCGGCCCTATTCGTTACTGTTCACACTCAATCACCTTTATTAAATAAAAACAAAAAATATAAAAAAGGTATTGACTTTTTTGAAACCTTTATCTAAAATACAATAATGACTATTAATATTTAAAATCAAGCGTTTTTGTGCGCTCAAAAACAGTTTAATAGAGATAAAGAAGGGTGGAGTTAATTCGTGGAAAAGCATACAACTACAGCAAAAAGCAAGATTACTCGTCGTAATTACTCTAGGATTTCAGGATCTTTAGAGTTACCAAATTTAGTAGAAATTCAAACAAATTCCTATAAATGGTTTAAAGAAGTAGGAATTAAAGAAGTATTTGATTATATCTTCCCAATTACAAACTTTAATGAAACTTTATCATTAGAATTTGTTGATTGTGCCTTTGATGAACCAAAATATTCCGTAAACGAAAGTAAAGATCGTGATGCAAACTATGCAGCACCAATTCGTGCTACTTTACGTTTAATCAATTCAGGAACTGGTGAAATTAAAGAACAAGAAGTATTTATGGGTGATTTCCCATTAATGACTGATTCAGGAACTTTCATTATTAATGGGGCAGAACGTGTTATTGTATCTCAATTAGTACGTTCACCAGGGGCATACTTTGCTGATGCCATTGATAAAAGTGGTAAAACTGTCTTTGAAGGTAGTATTATCCCATCAAGAGGGACTTGGTTAGAGTTCGAAAATGATGCAAAAGATGTTTTAAATGTTCGTATTGACCGTAATAGAAAAATCCCAGGAACAGTTTTATTACGTGCTTTAGGACTTTCTAGTAATGAAGATATTATTGATGTTTTTGGTGATCATGAATTTATTTTGAACACTTTAGCAAAAGATAATACAACAAACACAGAAGAAGCTTTAATTGAAATTTATAATAAATTAAGACCAGGAGAACCTGCTACATTAGAAGGTGCTACAAGCCTTTTATATACTAGATTCTTTGATCCTAAACGTTATGATTTAGCTAAAGCTGGTCGTTTCAAATTTAAGAAAAAATTAAGTTTATTAGATCGTATTGCAGGACGTGTTCTTGCTGAAGATGTTAAAGATGTTGATGGTAACGTTGTTTGTACAAAAGGAACAGTTATTACAAATGAAGTTATTGATACATTAAGACCTGTTTTTGAAGCAGGTGCACACACTGTTGAAATGAAAACTAATCCTCGATTAGAAAGTAATGGTGTATTGCAAGTAGTTCATGTTTATGTTGATGAATCACGTACTAAAGTTATGAAAGTAATTGGTACAGATTTATCATTAAATTGTAAATATGTTACAATCTCTGACATGATTGCAGCATATTCATATATGTTGAACTTAGTTGATATTTTCAATTCTTATGATTTAGCACCTGAAGATAGAGTATCTCATATGGCTCGTATAGGTTTATTAGATGATATCGATCATTTAGGAAATAGACGTGTACGTTCTGTAGGTGAATTAATTCAAAACCAATTCAGAATTGGATTATCAAGAATGGAAAGAGTTGTTAAAGAAAGAATGTCATTATCTGAAGTGGATTCAGTAACACCACAATCTTTAACAAATATTCGTCCATTAACTGCCGCAATGAAAGAATTCTTTGCGTCATCACAATTATCACAATTCATGGATCAAATTAACCCATTAGCCGAATTAACAAATAAACGTCGTTTATCTGCATTAGGGCCAGGTGGTTTATCAAGAGACCGTGCAGGATATGAAGTCCGTGACGTACATGCTTCCCATTATGGAAGAATTTGTCCAATCGAAACTCCTGAAGGTCCAAACATCGGGTTAATTTCAACTTTAGCATCTTATGCTAAAATCAATGAATATGGATTTATTGAAACTCCATATCGTAAAGTTAATAAATGTGTTATCGATGAAGACGATGTACGTTATTTAACTGCTGATGAAGAAAAAAATTACATTATTGCACAAGCAAATGTACAAACATCTGATGAAGGTGAAATCTTAGATGAACAAGTTATCGCCCGTCATTTAGGTGAAAATATTATGGCTAAAAGAGAAGAAGTTGATTTTATCGATATTTCTCCAAAACAAATCGTTTCTGTTGCCACTTCATGTATTCCATTCTTGGAAAACGATGATGCAACTCGTGCTTTAATGGGTGCCAACATGCAACGTCAAGCTGTACCTTTATTAAATCCACATACACCATTTGTTGGAACAGGTATGGAATATCAAGCTGCAAGAGATTCTGGAGCAGCTTTAGTAAGTAAACATAACGGTACTGTAAGTTATGTAGATGCTAAACGTATTGAAATCGTGGATGATGAAGCAGTTGTTCACAAATATCGTTTAACAAAATTTGCTATTTCGAATGCAGGAACTTGTATCAACCATAAACCAATTGTTAAAGCTGGTGAAAAAGTTGTTGTTGGTCAAGTATTAGCTGATGGTCCAGCAATGGAACAAGGTGAATTAGCATTAGGTCAAAACGTGTTAGTTGGTTTCATGACATGGAATGGTTATAACTACGAAGATGCCGTTATTATGTCTGAAAGATTAGTAAAAGAAGATGTTTATACATCTATTCATATTGATGAATATTCAATTGAATGTCGTGATACAAAATTAGGACCTGAAGAAATTACAAGAGATATCCCTAACGTCGGGGATGAAGCACGTAAAAACTTAAATAGTGATGGTATCATCATGATTGGTGCTGAAGTTAAAGAAGGAGATATCTTAGTTGGTAAAGTCACTCCAAAAGGTCAAGCTGAATTATCAGCAGAAGAAAAATTATTACTTGCAATCTTTGGTGAAAAGTCAAGAGAAGTTAAAGATAATTCATTAAGAGTTCCTCATGGTGGGGCTGGTATCGTTCATGATATTAAAATCTTTGATCGTAAAAATGGTGATGAATTACAACCAGGTGTTAACCGTGTTGTTAAAGTTTATATCGTTCAAAAACGTAAAATCTCTGAAGGAGATAAAATGGCTGGACGTCATGGTAATAAAGGGGTTATTTCAAAAATCTTACCAATCGAAGATATGCCACACTTAGAAGATGGTACACCATTAGATATCATGTTAAATCCATTAGGGGTTCCATCTCGTATGAATATCGGACAAGTATTAGAGTTACATTTAGGTTATGCAGCTAGACAATTAGGTTTATATATTGCTACTCCTGCTTTCGATGGTTTACATCGTGAAGACTTAGAAGCATTAATGAAAGAAGCAGGAATGAATGAAGATGGAAAACAACCTGTTATTTCTGGACGTACGGGTGAATATTTTGATTCTCCTGTATCTGTAGGTATTATGTACTTCGTTAAATTATCACACATGGTTGATGATAAATTACATGCACGTTCAGTAGGACCTTATTCATTAGTTACTCAACAACCACTTGGAGGTAAAGCTCAATTTGGTGGTCAAAGATTTGGGGAAATGGAAGTTTGGGCACTAGAAGCATACGGTGCAGCTCATACATTACAAGAAATCTTAACAGTTAAGTCAGATGACGTTGTAGGAAGAGTTAAGACTTATGAAGCTATAGTTAAGGGTGAAAATATCCCTGAACCAGGAGTTCCAGAATCATTCAAGGTTCTTATTAAAGAACTTCAAGCTTTATGCTTAGATGTTAAAGTATTAAACGAAGATAACGAAGAAGTTAAATTAAAAGAATTCTCTGATGATGATTCAGAGGAATTAGAAGTAAATATCGAAGGAACTGAAGAACTTGTTACAGAACAAGTGGCAGGAGACGATAGTTATACAACTAATGATGAAGAAATCGATGAAGATATTGATTATGAATCATTTACTTTAGAAGGTTTTCATGAAGAAGAATTAGAATTAGATGATTTCGTTAATGACGAACACTAAAATTGAAGGGAGGATATACCCTTGTTTGAATTGAACAATTTTGATGCAATACAAATCGGCTTAGCTTCTCCAAGCCAAATTAGAGAATGGTCTAGAGGTGAAGTTAAGAAGCCAGAAACAATTAATTATAGAACTTTAAAACCAGAAAGAGATGGTCTATTCTGTGAAAGAATATTTGGACCTATGAAAGACTGGGAATGTCATTGTGGTAAATATAAGAGAGTTAGATATAAGGGAATTGTTTGTGACAGATGTGGAGTTGAAGTTACAAAAGCTAAAGTAAGAAGAGAAAGAATGGGGCACATTGAGTTAGCTGCCCCAGTATCTCACATTTGGTACTTTAAAGGAATTCCTTCAAGAATGGGATTACTTTTAGATATGTCACCAAGAGCTTTAGAAAAAGTTTTATACTTTGCTTCATATGTGGTTATTGACCCTAAAGAAACTTCACTTTTAAAGAAACAACTTTTAAGTGAAAAAGAATATAGAGAAGCTGTGGATAAGTTTGGTGAAGAAAGCTTCGTAGCTGGAATGGGTGCTGAAGCAGTTCAAGAAATCCTTGGAGAAATAGACTTAGAAACAACTTCTAGAGAATTAAAAGAAGAATTAAAGACTAGTAGTGGTCAAAAGAAAGTTAGAATTATAAGAAGATTAGAAGTTGTAGAATCTTTTAGAAAATCAGGAAATGATCCAAGATGGATGGTTATAAATGTAATTCCTGTAATTCCACCTGATTTAAGACCTATGGTTCAATTAGATGGAGGAAGATTCGCTACATCTGACTTAAATGATTTATATAGAAGAGTAATCAATAGAAATAACAGATTAAAGAAGCTTTTAGATTTAGGAGCTCCAGATATAATTGTTAGAAATGA
>OGIU01000834.1_pt1 | contig 16842 bp, 15 predicted proteins | sample 1571791 | NCBI WGS metagenome assembly OGIU01 (sample SAMEA2582104, study PRJEB24529) | metagenome | biome: Human gut stool | place: China | collected 2011
TTCTGGTTCTCTTTTGGCACGCAAAAGAGAACTTAACCTCGCGTAACCGCGCTCTACCCCCGCGCCACCGGCGCGACAACCAGTTCAAAGTTCCTTCAAGAACCCATCCAGCTCCCGCTGGTTCCGGATCAATACATATTTCTCCGGATACTTTTCCCCGATCCTCTCCATCTTCGCCCGCTTTTTGACGGTACGCCCATCGTGGAGGATCCAGCGGACAAATTCGGCATCTATCTTCTCTTCGCACCCGGGCGCAGACGACTCCCTCACACGGCCTTTGTTCTGCTGCCAGCGCCGTATCGCCCGCCAAAGGCAGACCAGCGGTGAAAACCAGAGCACGATGATCTTATCCGCTTCTTCCAGCCGCCGGGCATAGCAGGTCTTTGTATAATTGCCGTCGATGACCCAGCCGCCTGCGTTCTCGTCGAGAAACTGCCGGACAATGGCTTCTTCCTCGGCGAAGGGCCGCTCCACCCAGCCGGGCAGGAAATGCACGGTATCCATATAGAGCACCGGCAGGCCGTATCTCTCCCCCAGGCGCTTTGCCAGCGTGGATTTCCCGCTGCCGCTGGTACCAAGTATCGCTATTTTCATTTCTGCCTCCTTTTACCTTATATAAGATGTATCAGACAGTATACGCTGACCGTCTGATAACGTCAAGTTCCGGCTTGACATTTCGTCTGCCTGCTCGTATGCTATAATCATAGAGTCTATGACAGGAGGTCTTGCAGATGGCATCTCCAAAAAAACGTGTCAATCCGCTTTTTGTTGCTTTAGCGGTCGTGCTGGTGGCCGTAGTGGCTGCTGTGGGCGTGGTCTTTTTCCAGCTGCACAGCAAAATCTCGGCTCTGCAAACCGGTGCATCCTTCACCTTCCGGTATGAGATAGCGCCCAACAGCCCGGATAAGCCGCCGCTGCTGAACATCCTTGAGCGGGTAAACGCTTCCAGCGGAAGCGTCAGCGGGCAGTATGCGCCCGGAAAGCTGCAGCTCTCTTTCTACCAGCTCAACGAAGACGACTCCGTCAAGACGTCTCCCTTCACCCGGGTCTATATCGACTCGGAAGAGACGCTCTTTGACATCGGGCAGCTCTACACCGTTCTGCGTCAGGCTGTCACCGATAAACTCTCCCTCGCAAGCGTTCTTCTGCCCGAGTGGAGCCTCGGAGATTACATCTCCCAGACGCAGGCTGCCGCCGTACTGGGCGTCGAGACGAACAAGGTCGAGCTGCAGGAGCTTTCCGGCTTCACCCTCTCGCTCAAGGGGCTGAAAAAAGTCTCTCCTTCCGCCGCGCGAGACGGCTACCGCTACTACCAGTTCCCCGCCGCAGCCGACGGCACGACCCTCGTGCTCGGCTTTTCGACGGACGCTCTCTTCTCGAAGACCACGCCCATCCATGTGCTGCTGACCATCCCGGACCACAACGTCCACATCCAGCTCACCGGCACGGTGACTTCTGCCAAGACGGTGCTCTCTCCCCCGGCTTCCCGGATGAGTGACGAGGACATCGCCACGCTGGCTCAGATACGCCAGAGCATCGAGTCTGTCTGGAAGATGATACAGTCTGCCGCCCAGACCACAAACTGAATGATACAGAAAAAGCAGACGCTTTGTGCAGCGTCTGCTTTTTTTGGTTTGCGCTTTTCGTTGTCATGACCACAAAGAGAGAGGAAGTTCTTCTCAGTAATGCACGACATTGCCCGCATTGCGGATGCGTGCCAGCACCGGCTCTGCCTCCGGGCTGCGGAAATAGTCGAGGCTGGTCCTGGGCAGCAGCGTCTCGAGGGTATCCCAGTCGCCGCTCTGCAGGCACTGGCGGACGGTGGAAGCACTGATGGCCTTGCCGTTTGCTTCTTTGCGGGGTACAACGACACACTCAATGCCCGCTTTGGGCAGCTGCTCGCACATGATCTGGTTGTAAAGCCCCGTCACCTGACTGGCAGGCTCCTCGCCCACATAGCGGGCAGTGATGTTCAGCGCCGCCGCGATTTTCGTAAAGACGGCGAGGTCCAGCCGGGCGTGGCCGTCGATGACAGCTGCCTCATCCTTCAGGAAGTAGCTGGGGAAGGTGGCATTCGAGATGATGTAGGGGCCGCTGTCGTGGAGCACGACGTTGGGCAGATGGGCCACGCCCGCCTCCACCAGCTTCCTGCGCACGGCGAAAGGCACGAGGCTGGCGTCCTCACTGACCACGAACAGGTGGAGCGTGTCGCAGGCGGCAGCAGCTTTTTCCACAAGATACTGATGACCGAGGGTAAAAGGGTTCGCGTTCATGACGAGGGCCGCACTTTTGCCCCCGGTCCTGGTCTTTTCCAGATCGCGCAGATAGGCCCCGAAACCGTCGCGGCGGTTCTCCATGAAGACAAGGGTATCCTCCACCCGGGCGATCTCGTAGAAGCCGAGGTCGCCGAAAAACCTGGAGCTTTTCACCTTGGTGTAGAGAAACAGGTGCATATTCCCCCGCGCGCACTGCACCTCGATGAGATGGGTGATGATCTGGTTCAGCAGGCCCTCGCCCTGATGGGCGCTGCTGACGGCGAAGCACCGCAGGGTGCTGCCGAAGCAGCTGCCGGTGCCGATGACGTTGTATTCCTCGTCGAACATGGCGCAGATGTAGTCCAGATTGCCGTCGCGGCGGATGCCCTCCTGACCCAGCAGTGTGTCGATTTGGGCCAGAACGGTTTTATCGGTCGGATAGACCTGCGAAATGGTATATTCACTCATCGATATTCCCCTCAGTAGTAACAAAATGGAGCAGCCAGGTCAGCGCCAGCAGGTCGGCACTGCCGCCGGGCGAGAGATTTTCCGCAATAAACCGGTCATCCAGCGCCGCAAGGGCATCTTTGTCCGGGTAAGGCGTCTGGGCCAGAAGGGCTTTCAGCTCTTCGGTGAGGGCCAGCTGACGCTCCCGGCTCGAGCGGGCAATGATGTTGGTATCGGTGCTGTTGGCCAGGATGGCCAGCAGTGCGCCGCCGCCGACGCGGTCGAAGTCGTAACCCTTGGCAAGGCCCTCTTCCAGCACCGGCAGACCGACATTCAGCACCGTGGGAAGTCCGGCTTCCACCTGTCCGCGCACACCGGTGATGCCGTACCGGATATAAAGCTTCTGGCCCACGGTGGCGGCGTTCTCGGCAGTGACGCCTGCAAAATCCTTCTCGGTCAGGCCCGCCGTCATGGCGGATACTTCCGCCAGCACCCGGGCAGCGTCGGCCCAGAGGGAGCGGTCGAGGCGTCCCAGCGCCGCGCAGACGATGCCCACCGAAAAGACAGCACCCTTGTGGGTGTTGACGCCGCCGGTGGCATCCAGCATCTCGCCCTCGGCCTCACAACCCAGAGGCCGCAGGGCCGCGAAGGTCTCGGGCGCGGGCTGTTCCGCCGTCTCGCAGCCCGTCCGGGCGCAGGCTTCAAAATAGGGGTAGAGCGCCGCAGCGCTGTCCATGAAGGTGAAGACGTCCATGTCTTTATGGCTTCCGCTGTTGCGCCGGTCCACAAGGCCGGGCTTCGGGGTGGTGGTCACTTCGTAGAGCAGGGCGCGGACGGCCAGACGGGCCGCGTCGGCGATGTCCTGCGCGTCCCGGGCCTCGGTCAGGATCTCCGTCGTCTTTTCCTGCAGTTCGGCCACGGTATGGATGCGGCGGCTGCTGCACACCTTAGCAGGCCCGCCGCAGATAAGACAGCGGCGGCCTTCGAGGTTTAGCTCTTCTCTGTCCACTTTGAGGCCGTCCGGACGGATGACGTCCATGTCGAACAGCCGCCCCAGCGGGGTGGCGTCCTCGATGTCGGTGGTGAATTTCTTGATGGTCAGCGGGTCGGCGTCCAGCACATAGAACGCCTCACAGCCGGTCACTTCCCGGACGGCGTCCTGATACAGCGGCGTCAGCTTTGCCCGCAGAAACTGCTGGCGCAGCAGCTGACACCCCCGCGCAAAGCCCCGCCGGATGAGGGGCGAATCCTTTACCGGGCCGCAGATATTCATGGTAAAGCAGATGAGCGGCTTGTGGTACCGGGCCAGCAGCTCCTGCTGGTGCTGCACCCGGCGCTCCCGTGCATCCAGCATCTGGACCAGCGAAACAGTCGTTTCCATGTTTTTCTCCTCTCAGCGGTGCTTTTTGAGCATGTCCATAAAGAGCTTCACCTGCGGCAGCGCAGCGGCGTCTCTCTGGCAGAAAATATAGGTGCGCCGGACGAAGGGCTCGCCGTTCTCGAAGGTGCAGGGCTTGACATAGCCCTTGAAGTTATCCAGCGCCACTTCCGGTATCAGCGCCCAGCCAAGTCCCCGCTCCACCATCTCGCGGCAGACCATGATGTTGTCCACCACAAAATTGCCCGCATCGTTGGTCACGCCGTTCTCATAGCGCCAGCGGGCCATCTGGGCGCTGATGGTAGCGTCGCTGCTGTGGTCGATATAAAGGTAATCGGAGATGGGCCTGTCCTTGTTCTCCTCGCTGCAGATCAGGCAGATATTCTCCTGCGAGAGCAGGAACTGGGTGCCGTCCCACGGATACTCGCCCCGCAGCACTGCCACGTCCAGCGAAGAATCCAGCATCTGCTGATAGATGTTCCGGCTGTGGCCGGTAGCGATGTCGAGGCGTACCTTCGGGTAGGCTTTGTGGTACTCGGTCAGCACCTCGGGCAGGCGGTAGTAGGAGAAGTTCACCGAGATGCCGGCCCGCAGGGTACCGCAGGCTTCGCCCTGGATGGAAGCCAGCTGGCGGCGCATCTTTTCCATCTCGCGGGCGGCGGCAGCGCTGTGGAGCAGCACCTGTTCACCGGCCGGCGTGAAGCGGATGCCCTGCCGCGAGCGCAGGACGATCTCCACCCCCAGCTCCTGTTCCAGCGCCTTGATGCGCTTGGAAAGTGCCGACTGGGTCATGTACAGTTTGTCCGCTGCGTGGGTGATGTTGCGCGTCTCGTCCAGCGCGTGCAGCAGCTCGTAATCTTTTTCGTCCATCGTAGCTCTCCCCCTATTGCCCTTTATTTTTCTTATCATTCCCGTTTGCGCTTCATCCAGGCGCATTTTGCTCAGATTCCATATCCGTTATTCATAATACAACAGATTTCAGCAAATGAAAAGGGGGATATTCGCCTTGATTTTCCCGAAAGTCCATTCCAAGATGGAATAACTCTGCACTTTTCTTGCAGTTTTCTTAACCCTGCCTTAATTCCATCTTAATGCGGTGTTGTTGTACACAACATCTTCATTTTTTCTCTGCCGACAGACGGTCTCCCTCCCTCAGCACAGCAAACGCAGTTCTCTTTTCATTTTTGCCTGAAAAATAAGCAAAAGTCCAGTTTATCGGACAGCATTTGCATTATCATAAAAATAAGAAAAAACTCGTTTCTTTCGTCTTTGTCACATTGCAGATTTTTCCGTCTGCTTTTTGTGCAAAGTCCCAGAATTTTTCGTTGAAAAGCGCGTTTTGTTGACAGCCGCTTTTTCAAAAGCGTATCCTTATTGCAAACCAGAGTCAGGAGGTCATTTTATGGAGCACTCCACACGTCTTGCCCACATCAGCGAGGACGGAACCCGCACCCAGACCGTCTACGACCATCTCGCCGGCACTGCCAGGCTGGCCGGTTCCTTCGCAGCCCCCTTCGGGGCGCAGAGTGAGGCCGAATTTGCCGCGTGGCTCCACGACGTCGGGAAGTACAGCGACGCCTTCCAGCTGCGGCTCAAAGGCGGCCCCAAGGTGGACCACTCCACCGCCGGGGCGCAGGAGGCCTGGGTCCGCCACCATCCCCACGCCGCCTTTGCGGTGGCCGGACACCACAGCGGCCTGCCCGACGGCGGGAGCCCCGCCGATGACCCGGGCGACGCCACCCTGTTTGGCCGGAGCAAGAAGCCAGTAGCCTCCTACGACGGCTGGCAGGAAGTAACGCTCCCCGCCTCGACGCCGCCCGCGTGGGCCTGCGCCGACCCGCTGAGCCTCGCATTCTTTACCCGGATGCTCTACTCCTGCCTCGTGGACGCCGACTTCATCGACACCGAGACCTTTATGGACGGCAAGGCCGCACCCCGGGGCAGCGGCACGGACATCGCCGCGCTGCGGGACATCGTTTCCGCACAGGCGCAGCGCTATCTCGGGGCCGAGTCGCCCTCGCCCGTCAGCGTCCAGCGCAACACCGTCCTCCGCGCCTGTCTCGAGAAAGGCGCTCACGGCCCGCAGGGGCTCTACACCCTCACCGTACCCACCGGCGGCGGCAAGACCTTCGCCTCCCTCGCCTTTGCGCTGGAACACGCCGCCGCCCAGAAGATGAAGCGGGTCATCTATGTCATCCCTTATATGTCCATCATCGACCAGACCGCCGCCGTCTTCTCGGGCCTGCTGGGCGCAGAAGATGTTCTGGCCGACTTCTCCAACGCCGAGTACAAGACTGTTGAGCAGGACGACCTGACCCCCGCCCAGTACCGCCAGATGCTGGCCAGCGAAAACTGGGACGCCCCCGTCGTGGTGACGACGGCAGTGCAGTTCTTCGAGTCGCTCTACGCCAACCGCAGCAGCCGCTGCCGCAAGCTCCACAACATCGCCGACAGCGTCATCATCTTCGACGAGGCGCAGACCCTCCCGGGCGACTATCTTGCCCCCTGCGTCAGCGCCATCGCCCAGCTCATCCAGCATTACCACTCCACGGCTGTCCTCTGCACGGCCACCCAGCCTGCCCTTGAGCCGCTGTTCCGGCGCTTTGCGCCGGAACTCCACCCGCAGGAGATCACGCCCGACGCGGCCCGCCTCTACGAAGTGCTCCGGCGCACCACACTGCAAGACCTCGGCACCCTGCCGCAGGAGGAGTTCGCCGCCCGGCTGGCCCGGCACCCGCAGGTGCTCTGCGTGGTCAACCGCCGCAAGACGGCCCAGCAGCTCTACGCTGCTCTGCCCGCCGAGGGCAGCTACTGCCTGACCACCCTGCTCTGCGCCGCCGACCGCCGCCGTCAGCTGAACGACATCCGCCAGCGGCTGAAAGTGGGTCTGCCCTGCCGGGTGGTGTCCACCTCTCTCATCGAGGCGGGCGTGGACGTGGATTTTCCCGTCGCTTACCGGGAGCAGTGCGGTCTTGACTCGCTCTTACAGACTGCCGGGCGCTGCAACCGCGAGGGGCGGCGGGGCGCAGAGGAAAGCACCGTCTACCGGTTCCGGCTGGACGAGTGTTCCACACCCCAGATGCTCAGGCAAAATGTCAGCGCGCTGGACTACACCGCCCGGCATCAGGACACACTGGACACGCCCCGGGCCATTCAGCTCTACTTCAACGAGCTCTCCGACCTGCGCGGCCCCGACGCCGTGGACAAGCACGGCATTCTGGACGCCTTTCTCCGGGGCATCCGGGGCTGCCAGTTCCCCTTCGCGCAGGTGGCGGAGGAATTCCGCCTCATCGAGAACGCTGCCCGCACGGTCTATCTGCCCGTCGGCGAGGGCGCGGCCCTCTGTGAGCAGCTGCGCAGCGGTCATGTTACCCGGACGCTGCTGCGGAAGCTGGGCGTTTACAGTGTCTCCTGTTATAAGGACCAGTTCGACAAGCTCGACGCCGCCGGGGCGCTGGAACTGCGGCCCGATGGATCGGCCATCCTCACTGATACCAGCTGCTACAGTGAAAAGACCGGCCTTGCCATGGATGTGGAGACCGGCATCGGCCTTTACTTCTAAAAAGAGAGAAGCGGCAAAGCATACACCGCCTTACCGCTTCTCTCTCAACGCATTTGACACTAATCAAATATTTCAACCCGCATCGGCGGCATAAATACCGCCAACGACACAACTAGTATAGGTCAGAACCGACCTGTCCGCAACATTTTTTTGCACATTTTATTGACAAGCCCTCTACAAAGTGCTATATTGAAGTTAAGGAGACATGTCAAACGCATTTGAACTAAACAAATGAAATAATTTTTGAAAGAGGTGGTTGCAATGGCTAACATTCATCTTAGTCTGAAAATTCAACTTCACCCGGAAAGGAGGCGATGCTGATGTCCATGCTCATTGAAGTATGGGGCGACTATGCCTGTTTCACTCGTCCGGAAATGAAGACTGAGCGTGTGAGCTACGACATGATCACTCCGTCTGCCGCGCGGGGCCTTGTGGAGGCCATCTACTGGCACCCCGGGCTGCGTTATACGGTTGACCGCATCTATCTGCTCAAGCCCTTCGGCCTTGACCCCGAGGACGAAGCGTCCACGGAGGAATACACCCAGCGGCCCATCCGGTTTACCAACATCCGGCGCAACGAGGTCAAGTCCACCCTGCTGTCCTCCGCCGCCCTCAGTGCGGCCAAAGGCGGCACGCCGCCGGTGCTCTACACCTCGGAGGACATCCAGCAGCGGGCCGCGATGGTCCTGCAGGACGTCCACTACGTCATCGAGTGCCACTTTGATTTGACGGACAAGGCCGCCCCCAGCGACAATCCCGGCAAGTTTCAGGATATCCTGCGCCGACGCCTGCGCAAAGGCCAGTGCTATCACCAGCCCTGTTTCGGGTGCCGGGAGTTCCCGGCCAACTTCCGGGAGTGGCCGGGCGGCGGCATTCCGGCGCTGAAGGTCACGCAGGACCTCGGCTTCATGCTCCACAGCCTCGATTACTCTGATTCGGCCAACATCCGCAGCCAGTTCTTCCGCGCAAAGCTGGTGGACGGCGTGATGGAATGCCGGGACGTGGAGGTGTTTACATGATACTCCAAGCACTCACCGCCTACTACGAGCAGCTTCGGGAACAGAAAAAAGTAGAGGCCCCCGGCTGGGACAGTAAGTTCAAAGTCAGCTATGAGCTGCGCCTCGGCCCGGACGGCCAGCTCCTCGCCCTCAACGACCTGCGGCAGGAGGTCCCCAAGGACAAAAAGACCGTCATCGCCCCCCGTGAGCTCCCTGTCCCCCACCGGGTCAAGCGCGCCTCCGGCGTCGCCGCGAACTTTTTGTGCGACAATACGTCCTATCTTCTGGGCGCAGACGAAAAGGGCAAGCCCGAGCGCTCCCGCCAGTGCTTCGAAGCCTGTGCCTCCCTTCACCACAAGGTGCTCGACGGCGTGGACTCCCCTGCCGCCAAAGCCATCCTCGCCTTTTTTGACAGCTGGAACCCCGCTGCGGCATCTACCCACCCGCTGCTGGCAAAGCAGTGGGCCGACCTGAACAACAACGCGAACCTTGTGTTCGGCTACGAAACCCCCGACAGTGCCCACTGGCTGGCCACCACAGATGACGCCATCCGGGACGCCTGGCAGTCCGCCTTCGACACCTCTGATGCAGACGCCGAGACGGCCCGCTGCCTCATCACCGGCAAAGAGGCCGGCATCGCCCGCATCCACCCCGCCATCAAAGGTGTGATGGGCGCACAGGCCGCCGGTGCGGCACTGGTCTCCTTCAACGCACCCGCTTTCTGCTCCTATGGCCATGAGCAGGGTGCCAACGCCCCCGTCAGCGAGTACGCGGCTTTCGCCTACACCACGGCCCTCAATCTGCTGCTGGCTGACCGGAACTGCTGTCAGCGCATCGGCGACACCACCATCGTCTGCTGGGCCGAAAACGCCGCTCCCGCCTACTCAAACGCCATGCTGATGTTTTTCTGCGGCGGTTCCGAGGCGCGCGGCGTCTCGGAAAGCGACCTTGCCGCCGCACTGAAAGCCCTTTCTCAGGGACGTCCCGTCTCCTTCCTCGATGACAAGCTGGACCCGAACCAGAACTTCTATGTGCTGGGCATCTCGCCCAACGCGGCCCGGCTCTCCGTCCGGTTCTTCCTGCACAGCAGTTTCGGACAGTTTGCCAAAAATCTGCAGGACCACGCCGACCGGCTCGAAATCACCCGCCCCGCCTTCGACAAGCGGGAAAACCTGTCGGTCTGGGCGCTGGCGCAGGAGACGGTCAACCAGAGATCCCGGGACAAAAATCCATCGCCTCAGCTGGTGGGCGATCTGCTCCGGGCCATCCTCACCGGCGGACCCTATCCCGCCACTCTGCTCAACGGCGTGACCCTCCGCATCCGGGCCGAACGGGAAGTCACCCGGGGCCGCGCCGCCATCCTGAAAGCCTACTATCTCCGCAACTACCCCACCGAGCTCAACAAGGAGGTATTTACCGTGAGCCTGAACGAAAGCAGCAATGTCCCCTATGTTCTGGGGCGTCTCTTCTCTGTGCTGGAGACGATCCAGAGCGTCGCCAATCCCGGCATCAACGCCACCATCAAAGACCGGTACTTCAACTCGGCCTGTGCCACCCCGGCAACGGCCTTCCCTACGCTGGTCAAGCTGGCTCAGAAGCATCTGCAGAAGATGAGCACCCCCAACGAGGTGCATTTCAGCAAACAGCTCACCGAGCTGATGGCCCAGCTGCCCGAGACAGGCTTCCCGGCGCGGCTCAGCCTGCCGGAGCAGGGTGCCTTTGAGATCGGCTACTACCACCAGACCCAGAAACGCTACGCCAAAAAGAATGAGGAGGAATAAACCATGTCTGAGCCCATCAAGAACCGCTATGATTTCGTCATCCTGTTCGACGTCGAGAACGGCAACCCCAACGGCGACCCCGACGCAGGCAACATGCCCCGTATCGACCCCGAGACGGGTTACGGTCTGGTGACCGATGTCTGCCTCAAGCGGAAGATCCGCAACTATGTCGAGACCCTGAAAGAGGACGAAAAAGGCTATCGTATCTACATCAAGGACGGCGTTCCCCTCAACCGCAGCGACGCCGAGGCCATCAGCACGCTGGGCATCGCCCCCGACCTGAAAGCTGCCAAAAAGGCCGACCCCGACATCGATGCCAGGCTGCGGGACTATATGTGTGAGAACTACTTCGACATCCGCACCTTCGGTGCTGTCATGACCACCTTCGTCAAGGGTGCGCTGAACTGCGGTCAGGTGCGCGGCCCCGTCCAGCTGAGCTTTGCCCGCTCGGTGGACCCCATCGTCCCGCAGGAAGTCACCATCACCCGCGTGGCTATCACCACCGAGGCCGATGCCGAGAAGAAGGGTACCGAGATGGGCCGCAAGCACATCGTGCCTTACGCCCTCTACCGCGCCGAGGGCTATGTCTCGGCCAACCTCGCCCGGAAGACCACCGGCTTCTCCGAGGATGATTTGAAACTTCTGTGGACTGCTATTCTGAATATGTTCGAGAACGACCACAGCGCCGCCCGCGGCAAGATGGCCGTGCGGGAGCTCATCGTGTTCAAGCACGATTCTGAGCTGGGCAATGCCCCGGCCTATAAGCTCTTCGACTCCGTCGCTGTCCAGCGCAAGCCCGATGTGGACGCCGCCCGCAGCTACCGCGACTACACCGTCACGGTGGCAGACACTCTGCCGGAAGGAGTCACCTGCGAGAGGCTGTCCTGATGGGCGGCCCGGACGACTGGCTGCCCCTGTCGGGCATCCAGCACTTCTGCTTCTGCCGCCGCCAGTGGGCGCTCATCCATCTGGAACAGCAGTGGGCGGAGAACCGCCGCACCGTCGAAGGCCAGCTCGACCACGCCCGCTGTCATGACGCAAACCAGACCGAACGGCGCGGCGGCCTGCTCATCACCCGAGGGATGCAGGTGGTCAGCCGTCGGCTGGGCCTGAGCGGAAACTGCGACGTCGTCGAGTTCCGGGCCGACCCGGAGGGCATCCCCCTGCAAAACGCGGAAGGGCTCTGGAAGCCCATGCCTGTCGAGTACAAGCATGGCCGCGCCAAGGCCAGCGACGCCGACCGGCTGCAGCTCTGCGCACAGGCCATGGCGCTGGAAGAGATGCTGGTGTGCAGCATCCCGGAGGGTGCGCTCTTCTACGAAGAGACGCGGCGGCGGGAGGTCGTGCCGCTGACCGAAGAACTCCGCCAGGCCACCCAGAAGATGGCCGACGAGATGCACGCCTATTTTGCCCGGGGCTATACCCCCAAGTCAAAGCCCGGCATCCACTGCAGCGCCTGCTCCCTCAAAGAGCTCTGCCTCCCCGTGCTGTATCAGCGTGCCGACCCGAAAGCCTATCTCCGCGCCCATCTGGACGAGATGCAGGAGGCCGCGCCATGAGAAAGTTTTTGAACACGCTCTACGTCCTCAACAGGGACGCCTACCTTTCCCTCGAGGGGGAGAACATCGTCCTGCTCTGCAACAAGGCTGAAATTGGCCGGGTCCCGCTCCACAGGCTGGAAGGCATCGTCTGCTTCAGCTATCCCGGCGCAAGCCCTGCCCTGATGGGCAAATGCGCCCGCCTCGGGGTCGATTTGAGCTTTTTCAGCCCGCAGGGACGCTTTCTGGCCCGGGCTGTAGGCGAAGAGCGGGGCAACGTCCTGCTGCGGCAGACCCAGTACCGCATCGCAGACAGCGAGGCAGAGAGCTGTCTCTATGCGCGCAATTTCATCCTGGGCAAAGTCTATAACGCCCGCTGGGTGCTGGAACGGGCCACCCGCGACCATCCCCAGCGGGTGCCGGTGGAACAGCTCAAGCGCACCAGCGCTCAGCTGGCGGCAGCGCTGCCCCTCATCGAGCAGTGCGACGACCTCGACCAGCTTCGCGGCCTGGAGGGCGAGGCGGCACAGCGGTATTTCGACTGCTTTGATCCGCTCATCCTGCAGCAGCACGATGATTTTTCTTTCGCTGGCCGAAGCCGCCGCCCGCCTCTGGACAACACCAATGCCCTGCTCTCCTTCGCTTATTCGCTTCTGGCCTCCGACTGCACAGCGGCTCTTCAGAGTGTGGGCCTCGACCCCTACGTCGGCTTTCTCCACCGCGCCCGGCCCGGGCGCAGGAGCCTCGCCCTCGACCTCATGGAAGAACTGCGCACTGTTTACGCCGACCGCTTCGTGCTCTCCTGCATCAACCAGAAAATCATGACGCCGAAGCATTTCCAGAAGCAGGAGAACGGAGCTGTCCTTCTCACCGATGAGGGCCGCCGCGCCTTTCTGGGCGGGTGGCAGACCCGCAAGCAGGAGACTATCACCCACCCGTTCCTGAACGAAAAGCTTCCGTGGGGCCTCGTGCCTTATGTGCAGGCTCTGCTTCTGGCCCGCACCCTGCGGGGCGATATGGAGCTTTACCCGCCATTTTTCTGGAAGTGAGGGATGTGTATGCTGGTCCTTATCACCTACGACGTCAATACCGAAACTCCTGCCGGGCGCAAACGTCTGCGCAAAGTCGCCAAGCGCTGTGTGGACCACGGCCAGCGGGTGCAGAACTCCGTGTTCGAGTGTCTGCTGGATGCCGCGCAGTATGCCGTTCTCAAGGCGGAGCTGACGGCCCTCATCGACCCCGCGCTGGACAGCCTGCGCTTCTACCAGCTGGGCAACAACTATAAGAGCAAGGTGGAGCATATCGGCGTTCATCCGCCCTTCGAGCAGGACGGCCTGCTGTTGTTCTGAGTTTCCCGCCCCGGTGCGAAGGGTGAGTTCTCAGCATTTTTCCGGCACCTTCGCACCGGATTTTTGTGTCGTTTTGCATGATTTGGATCGTTCTTTGACCCGTTGTAAATCAAGGCTCTTCTAAATTCGTGCAGAATGTTGTATAATTTATAAGAAAATAGAGATTTTGTCTCTGTTTTTGCTGTCGCCCTCCTCGCGGAGGGCGTGGATAGAAATCTTGGTATGCTTTTACGGGCGCTCGTCCGCCCAGGTCGCCCTCCTCGCGGAGGGCGTGGATAGAAATGCTCGAGTCCCTGCTGATAGGTGTGGTCATGCCGGGTCGCCCTCCTCGCGGAGGGCGTGGATAGAAATCGATTGTTCCCTGCGCTCCGCTCGGTGTGCTTGCGTCGCCCTCCTCGCGGAGGGCGTGGATAGAAATACAGTCTGATGCCCCCTCTCATGGCGCCGCTGCCAAGTCGCCCTCCTCGCGGAGGGCGTGGATAGAAATTGCCGTGCCGGTTACTTTGACCTGCGGAATGGTGTCGCCCTCCTCGCGGAGGGCGTGGATAGAAATTAGCTCCATCCGCGTCGCCCAGTCTTTTCGTTTGGTCGCCCTCCTCGCGGAGGGCGTGGATAGAAATCAAAAACCTCTTGACAAAATAGAAAAAGTATGGTAGTCGCCCTCCTCGCGGAGGGCGTGGATAGAAATAGGGACCAGAACGTGGACAATCCGGCCGTCAACAGCGTCGCCCTCCTCGCGGAGGGCGTGGATAGAAATACCAGCGCACTTCCGAGTCCGCAGAAGGCGGGAGAGGTCGCCCTCCTCGCGGAGGGCGTGGATAGAAATAAACGATTTATGGGCGAAAACGATACGGGGCCGTGGGTCGCCCTCCTCGCGGAGGGCGTGGATAGAAATAGGTACAGAAGTATTACGAAGAGCTGGCACGAGGCGGTCGCCCTCCTCGCGGAGGGCGTGGATAGAAATGCATCACACAGGCAACATCGACTTGGTGCGTATCACGTCGCCCTCCTCGCGGAGGGCGTGGATAGAAATCGTGTGCGCCTGTCGGAGTGCTTGCGCCGCCTTGGTCGCCCTCCTCGCGGAGGGCGTGGATAGAAATTTCGTATTTTTTGTCAAAGTACCTTGGTATCGGGTCGCCCTCCTCGCGGAGGGCGTGGATAGAAATATGAACAAGACAACCAGATGCATGCCGGTGTACAGGTCGCCCTCCTCGCGGAGGGCGTGGATAGAAATATATTCATCTGTTGTTTCTGGCCCTCTGTATCCTTGTCGCCCTCCTCGCGGAGGGCGTGGATAGAAATATGATTTTCGGAGGAAAGAAGCATGGTAAGATGCGTCGCCCTCCTCGCGGAGGGCGTGGATAGAAATTTGCAGGCCTTGCCGTTGCCCTTGCTGCTGCTGCGTCGCCCTCCTCGCGGAGGGCGTGGATAGAAATGGCGACACCGTGATGAACGACATCGACGCACAGGCGGGTCGCCCTCCTCGCGGAGGGCGTGGATAGAAATTGGCCGGACGGCATTGTCCATCGCCTGATCGTCGGTCGCCCTCCTTGCGGAGGGCGTGGATAGAAATGCTGAAACTGGTGTCGTTCGGCTTTGCCACGCCGCCCGTCACCCTCCCCGCAGAGGGTACGGATAGAAACCAGTTTCCACCGCGAATCGGGCATCGCCACAATTTTTCCAAAAAGGAGTTTTCCATGCATACAGTTTCCCTCACCCATCAGCTCGTCGCCATCCAGGACGACTTTGACCTCGACAAGATCATCGAAAGCGGCCAGTGCTTCCGGCCACAGAAGCTGTCCGACGGGCGCTACCGCTTTCTTTCCGGCAGCGCACTTCTTTATCTGACTCCGCTGGGCGATGGTCAATACGACGCCGCATGGTATGGCTCAGATCGGGAGTACTGGGCCGACTACTTTGATTTGGGCCGGAACTATGCCGCGCTGCGGTGCAGCTTGGCGGGACAGAGCAGCTATCTGGACAAATCGCTCGATTTCGGGCAGGGCATCCGAATCCTGCATCAGGACCCATGGGAAATGCTCATCACCTTTCTCATCTCCCAGCGCAAGAGCATTCCGGCCATCCGCACCGCCGTGGAACACCTTGCCCGGTGCTGCGGCGAACCGCTCAGTGCCGAAGGCGATAAAGTTTTCCTCTTCCCTACCCCGCAGCAGCTCTGCGGCCTCTCTGAGGCGCAGCTGATGGGCTGTGGTCTGGGCTACCGCACCCGTTACATCCAGAACGCTGCCGCTCAGGCTTCCAGCGGCACACTCGACCTCGGTGCTCTGGCGGCGCTGCCCGACGACGCGCTCTTTTCCCGCCTCCTCGAGCTGGACGGCGTCGGCAAAAAGGTAGCAAACTGCGTCTGCCTCTTTGGCTATGGCCGTACCGCGATGGCTCCCATTGATGTCTGGATACAGCGACTCATTGATGAGGAATTCGGCGGCCGCGACCCTTTTCCTTCCTATGATCAGCAGGCTGGCATCGTACAGCAGTACTTGTTCTACTACAAACGCAGCACCAGCCGCAGCGTCGCTCACAGAAAATAAAAAAAGTTATTGACAACTCTCCTTTCAGCTGGTATAATAACACACGTCGTCAGGAACGACACGCCAGCTATGGGGGATTAGCTCAGCTGGGAGAGCGCTTGCATGGCATGCAAGAGGTCACCGGTTCGATCCCGGTATTCTCCACCACAAAGACCTGTCAGAGAAATCTGACAGGTCTTTTCTTTTAGTTTAAACATGCGGAAAAATCAAAACCCGTCGATCAGCCGCTCGGCAATGGGGGAGATGAACAGCACAAAAAACAGTACGCCAAGCCCCGTGATAAGGCTGGCTGCGTCGCCGCCGATGTACCACCCCAGCGGGAAGGTGAGCAGCAGAAGCCCGGGCACGGCAAAGCAGTTCAGCAAAAACGCGGCAAACTCTCCGCGGCTGAACATCCACCAGACCTCAATGGGCTTGTAAGGGCTGCGCTCCGGCGGCGGATGGTGCCAGCGGCGGCGGTCCACGCCGACAAGGCGCAGATGCTGCGTGTACAGCTGGACAAGGCCGCACACAAAGACCCCGATGAAATAAATGCTGATCCAAATGACCATCCCGGCACCCCCGTTGCTCCCGTTGGAAACACTTCACAGTATCGTCTCTGCCTGTATCATAGCACGTTAAAAACACACCTGCAACGATAAATTTTCAAAAACCCCTTGCAATTTGCGCCGGGGTATGGTACTATACTAAGGCAATACACACGCATTGCGCTGTTTTTTTGTGCCTTTTTTGCGGTAACACGTCAAAAGGGTTAGAAAACAGAAACCCCGCAGTGCGGAGGGTACAAACTAAATTTTTTGGAGGAAACAAACAATGGCAGTCGTATCTATGAAACAGCTTCTCGAGGCCGGTGTCCACTTCGGCCACCAGACCCGCCGCTGGAACCCCAAGATGGCTAAGTACATCTTCACCGAGCGCAACGGCATCTATATCATCGATCTGCAGAAGACCGTGAAGAAGCTGGACGAGGCTTACAACTATGTGA
>OGIU01000845.1_pt1 | contig 16721 bp, 18 predicted proteins | sample 1571791 | NCBI WGS metagenome assembly OGIU01 (sample SAMEA2582104, study PRJEB24529) | metagenome | biome: Human gut stool | place: China | collected 2011
TGTCGGCCTTCTGGCCTGCCAGACGGGTGCAGTGGATGCGGCTCTGCTGGCCGGCACCCACGCCGATGGTCTGGCCGCCGGCGGTGTAGCACACGCTGTTGGACTGGGTGTACTTGAGGGTGATGAGGGCAATGACCAGATCGCGCTTCTGCTCCTCGGTCACGTCCTTGTTCTCGGTAACCCAGTTGTTCAGCATGGTGTCAGCGTTGATGACCAGCTCGTTGCGGCCCTGCTCAAAGGTGATGCCGTACACCTGCTTGTGCTCGATGGGTGCGGGCTTGTAGGCGGGGTCGATGGCCACCACGTTGTAGTTGCCCTTCTTCTTGCCGGCCAGGATCGCCAGTGCTTCCGGCTCGTAGCCCGGTGCGATGATGCCGTCGGACACCTCGTGCTGGATCAGCTTTGCGGTGGGCACGTCGCACACATCCGACAGGGCGATCCAGTCGCCGAAGGAGGACATGCGGTCGGCACCGCGGGCGCGGGCGTAGGCGCAGGCCAGCGGGGACAGCTCTGCATCCGGGGCAATGTGGTACATCTTGCGCTCCACCTCGGTGAGGGGCAGGCCCAGGGCGGCACCCGCCGGGGACACATGCTTGAAGGAAGCCGCTGCGGGCAGGCCGCAGGCAGTTTTCAACTCCTTGACCAGCTGGATGGAGTTGAGGGCATCCAGAAAATTGATGTAGCCGGGCTTGCCGTTCAGAACAGTAACGGGCAGGTCAGAGCCATCTTCCATATAAATGCGGCTGGGCTTCTGGTTGGGGTTGCAGCCGTACTTCAGTGCGAGTTCATTCATTGGTGCATCCTCCTGATATCCTCAGTTTTACTCTTATTCTTCCGCTGCGTCAAGCTTCTGGAGCAGTTCCAGTTCTTCGGGCAGCAGCTCCGGCTCCTCGGGGTCGTCCAGATCACTGTTGACCGCCTCGTACTTGTTGAAGATCATGTCGCCGCTCTCGCCGCTCTCCAGGTCGATGACCCGGGCAAACAGGCTCACCTTGTTGTCGGCGTTCAGGCTGCTCCACAGGCCGTGGGCAAAGTCGCCGAGGGTGCGGGGGCAGGCAAAGCGCAGCGGCTCACCCTCAAAACTGGGGATGGGGCTGCCGTTGTGCTTGTAGGTGCTGATGAAGTGGCCCTCTCCGGCCACGGGCTGTGGGTAATCAAAGAAATAGCGCTGCACGCTGTCCCCGTTGCCGTCGGCAGACTTGAGGATGCTCATCTGGTAGCTGCCGTCCGCATACACCACCGCAGAGATGCGGGGGGTGTAGTTGGGGCCGTCCGGCTCAAAGGTGCGGGTGCGCAGTGCATCCGCAAAGCTCTTGCCCTGGCTCATCAGGTCATAGATGGTATCGGTCTGGTCGCCGTTGGTCACGATGTGGGTACGGCCCAGCGTCAGCACCGGGTTATAGATGATCAGGCTGGGGTCCTCCAGCTTGGCGGGGTCGGCTGCCATGGTGCAGATGCCGCCGCGCTCCGGCACGGGGTCGAACACACGGTTGCGGCTGTTCTCGCTGCGGCCCATGATAAAGTAGCCGATGAACATCTGTCGGCCGTCCGGGGCCTTTGCCACCGCAATGCCGCGGCCGGGGTATTCGTTGGAGGCCAGATATTCGTTCAGGTCGATCTTTTCCATTGTTGTTCTCCTATTATCTGACGAACTCCCTCAGTCGTCTTCGGCGACAGCTCCCTCCATGAGGGAGCCTTTGAGCCTCCCTCCCAGAGGGAGGTGGCATCGCGTCAGCGATGACGGAAGGAGGTTTTACTCGATCTCTCCGCTGCACACCATGGCGACCGCCTTGGGCAGCAGCTTCCACTCGGCCTGCTCCATGACCCGTTTCTGCAGCACCTCCGGGGTGTCGCCGGGCAGGATGTCCACGGCCTTCTGCAGCAGGATGGGCCCGCCGTCGCATTCTTCGTTCACAAAGTGGACGGTGGCACCGGTCACCTTGCAGCCACGGGCAAGGGCCGCTTCATGGGGGCGCAGGCCGTACATGCCCGGCCCGCAGAAGGACGGGATGAGCGCCGGGTGCACGTTCAGGATGCGGCGCGGATAGGCCGCGATGACGCTGGGCCCCAGCACCGACAGAAAGCCTGCCAGCACCACAAGGTCGATGTTGTGTGCTTTCAGCGTGCCCAGCAGGGCCGCGTCAAAATCTTCGCTGTTGTCGTAGTCCTTCCGGCGCACCACGCAGCTCTCCACACCGGCCTTTGCGGCACGTTCCAGCGCATAGACGCCGGGCTTGGAGGCCACCACCAGCGTAATTTTACCATTGGGGTTCTCGCCGCGGGCCTCACTGTCCAGCAGGGCCTGCAGGTTGGTGCCGCCGCCGGAAACTAACACTGCAATGTTCAGCACAGCTCCACACCCTCGCCTTCTGCGATGACGCCCAGACGGTAAGCCTCCGGCTCACCGTTGGCATGCAGGATCTCCAGCGCCTTGTCGGCCTGCTCGGCGGGCACGGTGAGCACCATGCCCACGCCCATGTTGAAGGTGTTGAACATATCGTGCTCGGAGATGCCGCCCTCCTTCTGCATCAGGTGGAACAGTGCCGGGGTGCGGACGTCCGCCTTGTGGATGCGGGCGCAGCAGCCCTTCTTCAGGCTGCGGGGAATGTTTTCGTAGAAGCCGCCGCCGGTGATGTGGGAAATGCCCTTGACATCCACTTCCTCCAGCACCTTGAGCACCGGCTTAACGTAAATTTTAGTGGGAGCCAGCAGGGCCTCGCCCAGGCTCTTGCCGCCCAGCTCGGCGGGCGTGGTGTGCAGCACGTCGGGGTTGCCGTCGATGTCAAAGATCTTGCGCACCAGCGAGAAGCCGTTGGAGTGCACACCGGTGGAAGGCAGAGCGATGATCACATCGCCGGGCTTCATGGTGTCATTGCTCAGGATTTTTTCCTTGTCCACGACGCCCACGGTAAAACCGGCCAGATCGTACTCGTCCTCCGGCATCATGCCCGGGTGCTCGGCCGTCTCGCCGCCCACCAGAGAGCAGTCGGCCTGCACGCAGCCCTCGGCCACGCCCTTGACGATCTCGGCGATCTTTTCCGGGATGTTGCGGCCGCAGGCGATGTAGTCCAGGAACACCAGCGGCTTTGCACCGGCGCAGATGACGTCGTTGACGCACATCGCCACGCAGTCGATGCCGATGGTGTCGTGCTTGTCCATGATCATGGCGATCTTCAGCTTGGTGCCCACACCGTCGGTGCCGGAGATCAGCACCGGGTGCTTGTAGCCGGTGCAGTCCAGCTCAAACAGGCCGCCGAAGCCGCCCAGACCACCGATGCAGTGCTCGTTCATGGTGCGGGCCACATACTGCTTCATCAGTTCGACCGAACGGTAACCGGCGGTGATGTCCACGCCTGCTGCGGCGTAGCTTTCCGAATAGCTCTTTTCCATGGTGTTACTCTCCTAACTTTTTCTCGTCCTTGGGACGGTCGTTCAGGTGGCGTTCGTGGATATCGGTGGAAAGCACCTCGTCCGGCTTCACGGCATATTCGCCGGTGAAGCAGGCGGTGCAGAACCCACAGTTTGCGTTTTTGGCCAGCTGCACCACATGTTCGGTGGACAGGTAGCCCAGGGTGTCGGCCCCGATGATCTCATTGATCTGGTCCACCGTGCGTCCGGTGGCCACCAGCAGTTTCTGGTCGGGGATGTCGGTGCCGAAGTAGCAGGGATATTTGAACGGCGGTGCCGACACCATGAAGTGTACCTCGGTGGCACCGGCGTCCCGCAGCAGCTTGATGATGCGGGCAGAGGTGGTACCGCGCACGATGGAGTCATCCACCAGCACCACGCGCTTGCCCTTGACCGTGCTGGAGATCGCGTTCAGCTTGATGCGCACGCTGTTCTCACGCTGCTTCTGGCTGCCCTGAATGAAGGTGCGGCCGATGTACTTATTCTTAATGAAGCCGATGCCGTAGGGGATGCCGCTCTCTTGGGAGTAGCCCAGGGCGGCGTCCAGGCCGGAGTCCGGCACGCCGATGACCACATCGGCATCCACCGGGTGTTCCTGTGCCAGGAACCGACCGGCCTGCTTGCGGGCCTCGTGCACCGAGCTGCCCTCGATGATGCTGTCCGGGCGGGCAAAGTAGATGAACTCGAACACGCACATCTGGGTGTCCGGGCGGCCCACATGGTCGGTGATGCTGCGCAGCTCACCGGTCTTGGCGTCGGCCACCACGATCTCGCCGGGTTTCACGTCCCGCAGCAGGGTGGCACCCACAGCGTCCAGGGCACAGCTCTCGCTGGCAAAGACGTAGCCGCCGCCGGGCAGCGTGCCGATGCACAGGGGCCGGTAGCCGCGGGGGTCGCGCACCGCGATGAGCTTGGTGGCGGACATGATCACCAGACTGTATGCGCCTTCCAGCACGTCCATGGTCTTGCTGATGGCCGTCTCGATGCTGCCCATGCGCAGGCGGTTGCGGGTGATGAGGTAGCAGATGACCTCGGTGTCCGAGGAGCCATGGAAGATGGCACCCTCGTTTTCCAGCTGACGTCGCAGCTCAATGGCATTGGTCAGGTTGCCGTTGTGGCACAGGGCCATGGTGCCGCGGCCGTGCCGCACGATCATGGGCTGAGCATTGGCCCGGATGCGGCTGCCGGAGGTGGCGTAGCGCACATGGCCGGTGGCCATATGGGCGTTGGGGTTGGCCAGGCTGCCCAGCATCGCCGGGGTGAACACCTCGTTCACAAGGCCCAGATCCCGGTGGCCCTGGATGACGCCGTCGTCGTTCACGGCGATGCCGCAGCTCTCCTGCCCGCGGTGCTGCAGGGCATACAGTGCCGAGTAGGCGGCAGCGGCCACATCCTCGGTGCCGGCCCGGTCGTAGAGGCCAAAAACGCCGCATTCTTCGTGCAGCGGATATGCAAAATCAGACATTGGTTCTCCTTTACAGTTCGGCGATCTCCGCCTGCAGTTTTTCCTCCTTGGCCGCGATCTGTGCCGCCATGGCGGTGCGCTCGGCTTCCAGCTTCTCGGCCAGAGCCTCATCGCCCATTGCCAGGATCTCGGCGGCCAGCCAGGCGGCGTTCTTGGCACCGTTCAGGGCCACGGTGGCCACCGGGATGCCGCTGGGCATCTGCACGGTGGCCAGCAGGGCATCCAGACCGTCCATGGCACCGCCCTTCATGGGGATGCCGATCACCGGCAGCGTAGTGTTGGCGGCAAATGCACCGGCCAGATGGGCTGCCATGCCGGCCGCGCACAGGATGACGCCAAAGCCGTTGGCCTTTGCGCTCTTGGCAAACGCAGCCGCCTCGGCGGGCGTGCGGTGTGCCGACAGGATGTGTGCTTCAAAGGGGATATCCAGCGCTTTGAGCTGGGCACAGGCCCCCTTGACCACCGGCCAATCGCTGTCGGAACCCATGATCACAGCAACTTTACGAACCATAATCCAAACCCTCTCTTTCCACTTCTGACAAACAAAAAAGGCAGTGGTACACCTGCACCACAGCCTTTATTTTTGCGTATTCTGTTCCCATGCCTTGCACGAAGCTGCACGATGCCCCTGACATGCACGAATATTGTTTCGTTCCATGCGACCCGGCAGCGTCTTTTTCATGGATCTCTTCCTCCGCAGTTTCTGTGCTGGCATTTCTGCAGGGTGCGGGGCCCGTTCTATGGGGTGACCGTCCCTGTGCTACATACAGTTTACGGCAAAATAATGGCTTTGCAAAGGGTGTTGCGGCAAATTCTCCCTTGTGTTTCCATGCGCCAAAAAACTTTCAAAAGTTTTGTGCAGTTTCGCCATCGTTTTTCTTTTTAAGTATGACTTATGGTTTGAGCATATTTTCCGTAAAATCTTCCAACCCGTCTTTGCCCCAAAAGACGTACTTTTCTGCCCGGTTCAGAAGATGATCTTTGCCGTGGTGGCCCGGGCGGCACGGATGAGGTCCGCCGGAGCACAGCACACCTGGGTACCGATGCGCCCGCCGGAAACATACACTTTTTCCTGTGCGAGGACACTCTCGTCGAACACGGTCTTGTACTGCTTCTTCATGCCCACGGGGCTGCAGCCGCCGCGCACATAGCCGGTGACCTTGTTGATGTCGGCTACATGGATCATGGCCACGCTCTTTTCGCCCACGCTGCGGGCGGCGGCTTTCAGATCCAGCTCGGCCGCCACCGGGATGACAAACACAAAGTAGTTTTTGCTGCTGCCCTGGGTCACCAGCGTCTTGTATACGCAGGCCGGGTCCTCGCCCATGCTGCCGGCCACATCCACACCGGCCACGGCCACGCCCTCTTCGTGGGCGTACTCGTGGGCCGTATAGGGCACCTTTTCACGTTCCAGAATGCGCATGGCATTGGTTTTTGCTTCTTTTCCCATATTACTTCCCTCTCTATCTATCACTTTCTTTCATTCTACCACTTTTTTAAAAAAATGAAAAGCCGCCCTTGACTTCCGGCAGCAGCAGTGATATCATGGCATCATCACTTCAGGAAACTGAAGTCCCGTATTGCAGTCCACGCAGCGGAGGCCCCTCCCTGCCGTACCGATAAAGGAGATTTGCCGTATGATCATCGTACTGAAACAGGATGCCCCCGACGTACAGGTGCGCGAGTTCTGCCACGAGCTGGAGGGCATGGGCCTGCAGATCAACGACTCCAAGGGCAGCGATACCCATATTCTGGGCCTCATCGGCGACACCAAGGCCATTGCCGAAAGCTGGGTGCTGGCAAACCCCGTGGTGGAGACCTGCCGCCGCGTGTCCGAACCTTATAAAAAGGCCAACCGCAAGTTCCACCCGGACGACAGCGTCATCGACGTGGACGGCGTGAAGATCGGCGGCGGCAACTTTGCGGTCATCGCCGGCCCCTGCAGCATTGAAAGTGAAGAGCAGATCACCTACTGTGCCCAGCGCGTGAAGGCCGCCGGTGCTTCTCTGCTGCGCGGCGGTGCATTCAAGCCCCGCACCTCCCCCTACTCCTTCCAGGGCATGCGCAGCGAGGGTCTGGACCTGCTCAAGCTGGCCCGCCGCGCCACCGGTGCCCCCATCGTCACCGAGATCATGAACACCGAGCACCTGCCCCTGTTCGAGAACGTGGACCTGATCCAGGTGGGTGCCCGCAACATGCAGAACTTTGAGCTGCTCAAGGCCGTGGGCCGCCAGAAAAAGCCGGTGCTGCTCAAGCGCGGCCTGGCCAATACGCTGGAAGAGTTCGTGATGAGCGCCGAGTACATCATGGCCGAGGGCAACGAGAATGTCATCCTCTGCGAGCGCGGCATCCGCACCTTTGAGACCAGCATGCGCAACACCCTTGATCTGGCCGGTGTGGTGATGCTGCACAAGATGACCCACCTGCCCGTAGTGGTGGACCCCAGCCATGCCTGCGGCCACGCCTGGATGGTGCCGGAGCTGGCCAAGGCTGCCGTTGCCGCCGGGGCCGACGGCCTGATGATCGAGGTGCACAACAACCCCGCCAAAGCCAAGTGCGACGGTGCCCAGAGCCTGACCCCCGACCAGTTCGATGAGCTGATGCAGTTCATCGGCAAAGAGGTCGAGTTCTTCGGCAAGAAGCTGAACTGAACCATTTGAACCCTCTCAGTCATCGCTGCGCGATGCCAGCTCTCCCGAAAGGGAGAGCTTTTTTGTTTGCGGGGAACATTCTGCTGCCCGTGCTGGCTTTCCGGCCGTTTCCCGAAAGGGGTCGTTTCCTCATTTTCTTTTCCGCAGTTTTGTGCTATACTATAATATATTTTGCAGTTTACTTCTGAAACGAGGTATTTTCAATGAAAGCACATATTGCACGCAACCAGAATGCCGGGGTGCCGCTGGCGCTGGGCTGGAACCTTTCCGCCGGCGACCGCGGCAAGCTGGACGGCATGGCCCCTGCCTTTGGCATGAAGGTCCTGCCCGTGTCCCCTGCCGACGCCGGCAAGACCGTGGCGCAGCTGCTGGGTGAAGTGGAGACCAGATCCGCCCGCACGCTGGTGCTGGAGCCGGAGGCTTACCCGTCCGCTCTGGTGCTGGCCAACTTCAAGGACAAGGACGTGGACACCCTGCTGGACCTGCTGAAGCAGGCGCAGGTAAACATCCCCCTCAAGGCCGTGGTGACCCCCGCCAACCGCAGCTGGGTGTTCGGTGACCTGCTGGCCCACCTGCAGGAGGAGCACACCGCCTTTACCGCAGCAAAGGAGAACCAGACCCGATGAAAACCCCCCTGTTCAACCGCCTCACCGCCGGACTGCTGGCGGCGGTGCTCTATCTGAGTGTGCTGGCCGGCTGTGCCGCCAAGCCCCAGAAGGAGCTGACCCGCTACAGCACCATCTTCTATGATGTGTTCGACACCGTCACCCAGGTGATCGCCTACTGCGAGAGCGAGGAAGAGTTCACCAAGCAGATGGAAGCCCTGCACGCCGACCTGATCTCTTACAACCAGCTGTACGACATCTACAACGACTACGACGGCGTGGTGAATGTGAAAACCATCAACGACAACGCCGGCAAAGCCCCCGTGCAGGTGGATGACCGCATCCTGTCCATGCTGGAGCTGGCTCAGAAGATGTACGACACCACAAACGGCAAGCTGAACGTGGCCATGGGCAGCGTGCTGAACATCTGGCACAACTACCGCGAGGCCGCCGAGAGCCACCAGAACGAGGCCGACAACACCCTGCCCACTCAGGAGGAGCTGGAAGCCGCAGCCCAGCACTGCGACATCAACAATGTGGTGATCGACGAGCAGGCCAAGACCGTGTACCTGGCTGACCCGGAGATGTCGCTGGATGTGGGCAGCGTGGGCAAGGGCTACGCCGTGGAAATGGTGTGCCAGGCCGCGCAGGCCCGGGGCCTGACCAGCGCACTGGTAAGCGTGGGCGGCAACCTGCGTGCCATTGGCAAGAAGCCCGACGGCAGCCAGTGGACCGGCGGCGTGGAGAACCCGTGGAACGCTTCGGAGGTGTACACCACCGACTCCCTGTTCGGGGCCGCCATCAACATGAGCGACATGGCACTGGTGACCAGCGGCGACTACCAGCGCTACTTTGTGGTGGACGGCAAGCGCTACCACCACCTGATCGACCCGGACACCCTGTTTCCCGCCGCCTACTTTAACGGCGTGACCGTGCTGTGCAGCGACTCCGGCCTTGCCGACTGCCTGACCACCGGCCTGTTCTGCATGCCGCTGGAAGAGGGCCAGAAGCTGGTGGAGTCGCTGGACGGCGTGGAGGCCATGTGGTGCACCCCGGACCAGCAGGCGGTCGCCTCCAGCGGCTGGGAGAGCCACACCCGGAAGTAACCGGAAATTCCCGGAAATTCATCTCATAAGCAAAAGCCCCGTGTGTTCACGATGCGGAACACACGGGGCTTTGTTTTTGCTGTGAGTTTGTCGGCTCAGAAGCCGGTCGGCGGGACGTAATAGCTGGGCAGGCCGCCTTTCTGGCTGGCTGCTGCCTGCTGGCGCAGTGCCGAGCGGGTGACCTCGGCCCAGGAATACTGGGTCATATATTCACCGCGGTAGCTGCTGATGGTGGAGCGGTCTCCCCGCAAGAAGTTGTAATAATCGCACTCCACCTTGCTGGTGTCGATGGCCAGCGTACTGCGCCCGCGCACCAGCAGCCCACGCACGCCGGCGTCCTCCAGCGTGTGGCTCAGGTCAAAGATCAGATTGCGCAGATGGCTGTGCAGGGACGCCGTGTCGGGCTTGTCCTCCCAGAGCACGGCCAGCATCTCGCCGTTGGTGCAGGTGGCACCGTTGCGGTCCACCAGATAGGCCAGCAGCTCCTTGCTCTTGCTGCGCTTGAACGAGAGCGGACGCCCGCCCACGAACACTTCAAAGTTGCCAAAGCACTGCACCTTGACGCCCGCAGGCACATCCTCGGCCGGATACCGCAGATTTTCCAGCACATTGCGCACATCAGCCTCGTTAGCCGGTTTGAGCAGAAAGCCGCTCACAAAGATCTGCAGGGCTTCCAGCGCATACTCAGGGTGTTCCGTCACCACGATCAGATTGCAGCGCGGCTGGATCTTCTGGATCATGCGAGCCAGGGCGAGGCCGTTCATCCCCGGCATCTCCAGATTCAAAAAAGCTGCATCCATCGGACCCTGACGCAGCCAGGTCAACGCATCGTCTGTGGTCATCGCACTGATATAATCGCAATCCGGTGCCACTCTGCACAAGATACGGATCAGAGAATTGATCGCAAGCTGTCCGTCGTCTACGACCAGAATTTTCATCCATATCACCTCCTGACATATGTAAGCAAATTCCCCTTTTCCTTATGATTTTATCACGCAGACGTTCTTTAAGCAAGTTCTTTCGGGCAAAAAAAAGCCAAAAAGCCATTCCCGTCGGAAACTCTCGTCGTGCTTTTGGCACTTTGACGAGAAATCCGCCCCGAGAATGGCAATTCTGACTGTTTTATGGAGTTAGCAGCAAGGCATTGTTTCTGCCAGTCAGCGCATCCGCATCCGGCTGTCCCAGCATGCCGCACAGTCGCTCATAGGCCGCCTGCATCCGGGTGGCCCGGGTAGTGCAGTTATGTGCGTCCGAGGAGATCGCGTCCACAAGGCCGTCCTTCAGCCAGCGGTCCAGCTTCCGGCGCTGAAAGAATCCGCCCTCCAGCACCGTGGCCGCATTGACCTGACAGCGGATGCCGTACTGTTCCTTCAGGCGGGGCAGTGCACCGCTGCGGGCAAGGCGGGGGTAGCGCTCAATGTGCGCCAGCAGCACCCGGTAGCCGCTGCCGGTGATCTGCCGCAGGGCCGTTTCCACTTCCGCCGCCGCCACATCGGGCACGAACTCCAGCAGCACCCAGTCGGTGCCGCCCAGCGTGATCAGGCTGTGCTCGGCCGCCGCATAGGCCGCAGCCGGGGTATACAGCAGCTCCGAGCCGCTTTCCAGCATCAGGTCGTAGCCCTTTTCGGCGCAGTAAGCCCGTGCAAAATCAAGATGCCGCTGATACACGTCCCGCGGAAAGGGCTCCATGCCCGGCGTGCTGTGAGAGGTGGCAAACAGACGGGTGACCCCATCCGCCGCCGCCGCATCCAGCATGGCAAACATCTCTTCCCGCGTGCGGGCACCGTCGTCCACACCATAGACGAAATGCGCGTGATAATCCGTAAAGCCGCTCATTTCTTTTCAGCCGTGTGCTTGTGCTTATAGTACCGGTTGTAGTAGCCATATTTGCCGTAGGTACGGTAGTAATACTTGCGGCTCAGGTAGCTGTCGTAATCCACCTGGTTCAGCACAGTGCCCAGGATGGGGCAGCCGCTCTGCTCGATCTGCTGCTTGACGTCCAGCAGCTCCTGGCGGCGCACATCGTTGTACTGCACAGCGATCAGAGTGCCGTCGCAGGATTTTGCGATCTCGGCAGCATCAATGACCACACCCACGGGGGCTGCGTCCACCAGCACATAATCCACCATCTGAGCCAGGGTGTCCAGCAGGTCCTTGAAGTGATGGTTGCTCAGCAGAGCCAGGGGGTTGGGCACATCCCGGCCCACCGGAACCATCAGGGCACCGGGGATATCGGTCTGGTAGATGACCTCCTCCATGCCCACCATGCCGGCCAAAAAGTGGGAAAGGCCCTTGTCGTCGTTGCGGCCGTTCTCAAACTGCAGGCCGTACTGGGCGTTTACCATGCTGCGGCGCAGGTCGGCGTCCACCAGGGCCACCTTCATGCCACGCTGGGCCAGGGTCCGCATCAGGTTCATGGACAGATAGCTCTTGCCCTCCGAAGCGTGGCAGCTGGTGATCATGATCTTTTTTACAGTTTCACCTGCAAAGGACAGGTTGGTGCTCAGGGTGTTGAAGGCCTCGCTGCCTGCATAGTCCAGTTCCGGAAATTTTGTGATCTTCAGCTGTTTCATGCGTTCCTCCCGGCCTTTCCGCCCACACGGCGGCAAATATCTTTGCTCAGGCGCTTCATGCGGCGCTGGAAGTTGCTGCCCTTTTTGGGCTCGGTGCCCCCCACCAGGGGCACAGAGGCCAGCACCACCATGCCGGTGTACTTGCGGATCTCCTCAGCGGATTTATAGGTATCGTCCAGCAGCACCCGCAGCACCACAACACCGCAAGCCAGCACAAAGCCTGCCAGGAAGCCCAGCAGGATGTTCTTGGTCTTGCTGGGGCTGAAGGGGTTGGCCGGTACCCGGGCCGAGGACATGATGGTGGGCTCGTCGGTCTTCATCTTCTCCGCAATGTAGCTTGCGCCCACCTCAGCATACTCATTGGCAATGGCTGCAGCCTCTTCGGGGTCTGCATCGGTCACCGTAATGTCCAGCATACGGGTGTCGTTAGCATTGGTCACGCTGAGCATGTTGTCCATCTGGGTATAGGTATAGTCCAGATCCAGTGCACTGATGACCTTTTCGTGCACCTCCCACATCTCAAACACCTTGATGTAATCGCTGGTCAGGGCGCTGCCGATCTGAATATCCGACAGGTTCAGCACCGAGTCGTTGCGGCTGACCACATAGATGGTAGAGGTGGCCTTGTAGAGGGGGGTCACCAGCAAAAAGGTATAGAGTGCTGCCAGCACCATTCCTGCTGCGGCGGCTGCCGCAATAAACTTCCAGTGGTCCAGCAGGCCCATGCAAAGTTCCAGAAGATCAATGGTATCTTCTTCCTGCTGCGGCCGCACCTCGGAACGATAAGGTTCCTGCGTTAAAGTATCTCGCTGCACTTCGTTGCTCCTTTAAAATCCCTTGGCTTTCTCCGTGAAAAATGCGGCGTCCTCTTTTTCGGAAGAGAGCGCCGCAGGACAAAGTCGTTCTGTTTTTACTTCCGGGTCACAGCTGCAATGTAGGCCTTGCCTGCCTGCAGGTTGATCATGGTGGTGGCATCCAGCTCCAGCTGGACCTTACGGACCTTACGGGCCACACCGTTCACCACAACGGTCTCCTCCACGACCACACCGGCCAGAGGCAGGTTGACGATCTTGCCGTTGGGGGTCTTGACACGGATGATCACGGCAACGGTGGTGCCGCTCTCCGGCAGAGCTGCCATGGGGACCTTGACGGTGATCTTGTCCATGTCGGTCTTGTAGCCGGAGACCTTGATCTCCTTGATCTCGCTGACGGTCACGGCGTTCTTCTCACTGCCCAGGATCTTCGCAGCTGCATCCACAGCCTCTGCAGTCAGGTACTTCTCCACGCCCTCGCCCTTCAGCTGGGTCTCTTCCTTACTGGAGTCCTCCGTGGTCTTGACCTCCACCTGCAGGCCCTCGCTGCTGACAGAACCGGAAGTAGAGACCTCGGTCTTGCCTGCATCGGCATCGGTGCCAGTCTTGCTGGGCACAGACTCCACAGCAAAAGCGGTAGCGGCAGCCATGCTCACCAGCAGAGCTGCGGAGACCATGGCGCAAACGATCTTTTTCATTTTCATAAGAATATACCCCTTTCAGACCAGTTCTCTCGGCTTTGAGAGCGTCTTTATCATAAACGTGCCTTGGGCACGCTTATTCAACTTTTTCGTAAAACAGCTGCAGCACTGCCTGCTGCAACGCATCGGCATCCGGATAAAACTCCATAAAGCCATCCTCCCCGACCTGATAGGTGCCATCCGGTTTGATGGTGTCCAGCCGGGTGTAGTCCTTTGCCGCCCAGGCCTCGTTCACCAGCTGACCTTTGGCCATGCTGGTGGTCAGGTAGGGCTGCAGGGCGTCGTAGGCGTCCACGGCAAAGTTCTGATTCTTCTGCAGTTTTTCATCCAGCTGCACCGACAGCTGTCGGATGTAGCTTTCCTGCCGCGCCATGCGGGCCTCGTTGGTGCCTACACCGACACTGCGGCGGGAGCGGACATAGGTCTCGGCCTGCTCGCCCTGCAGCGTGAGGGTCGCACCCTTGGTCATGGCCGGGTCGATGGCGGAGAAATCATCCTCCAGCGTCACGGTCACACCGCCTGCCAGATCGTTCAGGGTGGAAATGCCGTCCAGCCCCATGGCCAGATACTGGTCGATGGTCTGCCCGCCCAGCAGGTTTCCCACTGCTTCCACGGTCACCTCGCAGCTGGTCTTGCGGCCATCGCCAAAGGCATAACCCAGACAAATCTGCTCGGTCACCGGCTCGTAGCGGTCGCCCAGCAGGCCCAGCACCGTCACGGGGGTCATGGTATCGCGGTCGATCTGCAGCTGCTGCACCGTCTTGTCCGCGTCATCCAGTACCACCAGCCGCAGAAAGTCGGCCTGGCCGGCCTTGCGGTACTCGTAGCTGTCCTGAGTGTCGTGGTCCACGCCCATGACCAGGATCGTGGTCAGGCGGCTTTTTTTGCGGTAGGTTACGCCGTCCACTTCCACAGTCTCCTGGTCGGCCTGGGGCAGCTGGGTGCGGGTCTCCGGCTTTTCTGCCCGTTTCTCCAGCCAGCGACCCCCGCCGTACAGTACCAGCACGACCGCCAGAACGGCCAGCAATGCTGCTACAGCATGAAAAACCGTCTTGTTTTTTTGTTCTTGTTCCTTCAACGGGATCGCTGCTCCTTGCTTTGGTCCGAAACGCTCTGGGATTCCAGAGCATCTCATTCATTTATTATGCGTCACAACTCCGCAACTGTCAATAGATTTTATTTCATCTTTCCTGTTTTTTTCATGTTTTTCTGTCACATAAACGCAACCGGCCCCGGCTATGGAAAACTACCTTCCACAGCCGGGGCCGGTTCGTCTGTTTTATTTCAGGTCCAGTTCCGGCGGTACGTCGATCTGATCTGAAACATATTTCCCGTTCTTCTTGCGCTGGCGCACACACTCGGTAAGCAGATATTCGATCTGTCCGTTCACCGAGCGGAAATCATCCTCTGCCCAGGCAGCAAGGGCATCGTAGAGTTTGGCGTTCAGGCGCAGGGGCACCTGCTTTTTGGGCTCTGCCATCAGTACAGGCTGCCGCTGTTCACGATGGGCTGGGCGTCGCGGTTGCCGCACAGCACCACCAGCAGGTTGGACACCATGGCTGCCTTGCGCTCGTCATCCAGCTCTACCACCTTGTTTTCGTTCAGACGGTCCAGTGCCATTTCCACCATGCCCACGGCACCGTCCACGATCATCTTGCGGGCGTCGATGATGGCACTGGCCTGCTGCCGCTGCAGCATGACCGCTGCGATCTCCGGCGCATAGGCCAGATAGGTGATGCGGGCTTCCACCACCTCGATGCCGGCCTCGGCCACGTTCTTCTGGATCTCGTCGCGGATGCGGGCCGCCACCACCTCGGAGGAGCCGCGCAGGCTGCCCTCGTCGGCCACGCCGTCGCCGGTGGTGTCCACATTGGGGGCCACATCATAGGGGTACACCCGCACCACATTGCGCAGGGCACTGTCGCACTGCAGGGAGAGGTATTCCTTGTAGTTATCCACATTGAACACAGCCTTGGCGGTATCGGTGACCCGCCAGATGACTGCAATGCCGATCTCCACCGGGTTGCCCAGGCAGTCGTTGATCTTCTGCCGGGAGTTGTTGAGGGTCATCATCTTGAGTGAGATTTTCTTGCTGGCGCTCTCGGTGGTGAGCTGGGTGCTCTGGTTGCTGCTCTTGAGCAGCGCAGCAACGCCGCTGTCGCCGCTGTTCACATCTCCGCTCTGGCTCAGGCGGGTACCGGCGGCAGGGTTGACAGCGGTGCAGAAGGGGTTCACCCAGTAAAAGCCCTGTCCCTTCAGGGTGCCAATGTAATCACCGAACAGGGTGAGCACCAGCGCTTCCTGGGGCTTGAGCACCTTCAGGCCGCAGAACAGGAAGATGCCTGCGATCCAATACCCGATGGACAAGATCAGCAGCGGCAAGCCCAGAAGCATCCGGTCTGCATCCAGCAGGGTGATGCTGTAAATGAACAGGGCAACGGCTGCCACATAGCCCAGCAGGGTCAGCAGCAGCACCGCCATGCCGTTTTTGCGGGTATTCAGAATTTTCTCTTCCATAACAAGTCCCTCCTTATCAGGGTCGGAAGCGTTTCTTTGTGATATCAAAATCATATCACTTTGAGCACTTTCTGTCAAGGTCTCCGGCCCCGCACAACAAAAAACACCCGTTCTCCGGGGAAAATTCCCCAGAAAATCGGGTGTTTTTGCGGGTTCAGGTCTCAGCGCTTGTACTTGGATGCAGCCTGCAGACGCTGCATGGCACGCTGCAGTGCGATCTGGCTCTGATAATATTCATGCATGCTCTTCTGGTGCTGCAGGCGCTCTTCCGCACGGATGCGGGCCGCCTCGGCACGGTTCTTGTCGATATCCTCCGGGCGCTCGGCGCTGTCCACCAGCACCATCACATACGCGGGGGTCACCTCGGCAATGCCGTCACCCACCAGAATGTCGCGGGCTTCGCCGTTCACTTCAAAGTGCAGGATGCCCATGTGGATGGCCACCAGCACGGGGTTGTGCCCGGCCTGCACGCCATACACACCGTCGCCGGTGGGCAGCACGAGGTCCTCACAGTCGCCCTGATAGAACTCACCGCTGGAGGCCGTGATATTCAGCATGAACTTGTTCATCAGACGGCACCGCCCTTTTCCTCAGCCATCTTTTCAGCGGCCTTCTGGCGGGCATCTTCCAGCGTACCCACGTTGAAGAATGCCCACTCCGGCAGGTCATCGGCCTCGCCGTCCACGATGGCGGCAAAGCTGCGCACGGTGTCCTTCAGCGGCACATACTTGCCCTTCAGGCCGGTAAAGTTCTCGGCCACGGCAAAGGGCTGGGACAGGAACTTCTGCAGCTTGCGGGCACGGGTCACGGTCAGCTTGTCGTTCTCGTCCAGTTCGTCCATGCCCAGAATGGCGATGATGTCCTGCAGCTCCTGATAGCGCTG
>OGIU01000849.1_pt1 | contig 16682 bp, 16 predicted proteins | sample 1571791 | NCBI WGS metagenome assembly OGIU01 (sample SAMEA2582104, study PRJEB24529) | metagenome | biome: Human gut stool | place: China | collected 2011
AGAAAAATTCTTTCGGTCTCCTTTTTCATTTCTTGACGGTTGTACAGATAACGTGCTCCCCAACCGCAGGCCTAGTGGCCAAGTACGGACGGAGAACAGTGCGTTCCGCACTAACCCCCGCCCTAGCTTAGCCCACGGCCTGCCCAATGGTTGGGTCGCACTTCCCTTTAAATTAACTGCCTCAACCGATTCATGAAATCCTGGACTGGCTGGGGGGCCTGGCGCGAGGCCAAGACCCCGTAGTTGACGGTGAGCGGCGTGTCGAGCGGCACTGTGACCAAGTTGGGGTGAAGGTCTTGCCAGGGGGTGAGGTTGAGTAGGGCAAGGTTTTGGTCGGCGGCCCGGTTGAAGACGTCGAGGTTGTAGCGCCCGTGGGTTCCTTCAATGATTACGTCCGGGGCGGCCGTTTCAATGGCGTCCCTGAGCTGGTCGTTTTTCTCGCTAATTCCACGGGGGACCATCAAGAGGCGCTGGCCGGCTAGGTCGTTGAGGGCGAGCCTAGAATGATGGGCGAGGGGATGGTCGCTGGTGACGGCGATGCCAAAGCGATAGGCGCCCAGGGGGACGGCGACGACCAGCCGGCGGGTGGTTGCCTGATCGAAGGTACCGATCATGATGTCGCACTCCCGGTTGGAAGAAGTTGGTTCGCCACTAAGCTGGGTGACCGTCAGCTGGTAGTTAGGCAGGGCGGCTTTAATCTGGTTCTAGGTGGCCATGAAGGGGGCGCTGGGGTACATCAAAGAAGTGCTCAGCCGGATCACCTGGCGCTGGCCGCTATACTGATGGCTAGCCACCAGGGCCTGGTTGACTAAGTTGACGATTTGTTCGGCGTAGCCCTTGAAGCCCTTGCCGGCTGGGGTCAGGGTGACCCCGGTACTGGTCCGGGTAAAAAGGGCCACGCCCAGCTCCTGTTCCAGCTTATTGATCTGTTTCATCACCGCCGGGGCGGCGGTTAAAGAAAGCGGCCTTCCCCGCGAAGAGTTATTCATCACCACTAGGCGATGACGACCGGCTACCGGGCCACCAAGCTGGGGATCGACAATTCCCTCATTGAGGCCGGGCTGAACTACTTTGACTTGATGCTGATCCACTGGCCGATGCAAGACGACCTGGGGACTTACCGGGCGCTGGAGGAAGCCTACCAGGCCGGTAAGCTCCGTTCGATCGGCGTTAGCAACTTTAACCGCGCGCAACTAGGTGAAATCACGGCCAACTTCCAAACGGTACCGGTACTAAAGGACCTGGCCGCTAAGTACGACCACACCACCGCCCAGGTGATGCTACGTTATTTGACCCAGCGCCAGATCATGGTGATCCCGCGCTCAACTAATCCGGCCCACATGGCCGCCAACATCAACATCTTTGACTTTGCCCTAACCGCAGCCGACCTCGCCCGGGTGCAAGCCCTCGACGAGAAGTTCTCGCTTTCCGGCTGGCCGTCCAGCATGACCTTGGACGAAGATTACTAATGTGTTATAATTGGATAAATGATGTAAGAAGTAGCGGATCACAACTGAGGAGGAATTTTATCATGTCAGATAATGGAAAAGTAGATAAAATCAAGGGCACAGTAAAAGAGACCGCAGGCGATGTTACTGACGACAAGAAGCTGAAGGCCGAGGGGATCTTAGATAAAACCGTCGGCAAGGTAAAAGAAGCCGCAGAAGACGTGAAGGACACTGCGGAAGGTGTCGCTAAGGATATCAAGGAAAAATTTGATAAGTAATCTTAAAAATCAGGGGTAACCAAGGACGCTGAATGTGGTACACTGAAGGCATTATCAAGATGCAAAAGTGTGTCATAGGGGGTTACCTCCAGATACAGCAAAAGTCCGGTGCGTTGGTGCTTTCTAGCCAGCAAGCCGGCTTGGGCGCCCCCATCGGCGCCTTTTTTATTTCCGAATTTACTTGACCTCAAGTTAACTTCAAGTGCTAGGTTGATGATAACGGATGGTTGAAGTAGACCTTGGAGGCCAAAACAACTTGGTCGCGGGCGACGTCTTTAAGCGCCCGGCCCAGGTATTCTTCGCTGGTCCCGTAGGAGTAGACGTTGGCGGTGTCAAAGAAGTTAATTCCGGCGTCGAAGGCGTGGTGGATGATGCGATCGCTCGCTTGTTCATCCAAGGCCTAGGAGTGGGTGGAGCCGTCGCCAAAGCTCATGCAGCCCAGGCAGAGTTTAGAGACTTGAATGTCGGTGTTGCCAATTGTTGCGTATCCCATGGTTATTTCCCCTATCAATTTAATGGTTATTATACCCTTGTCATTTGCCGGTTGGTCAGGAATAATGAAGGGGAATGAGAGGAGCGAAGGAATTGAATATTTGGCTGTTGACGGTCACCTTTTTAGCGGTGAACCTCGACTTTTTTGTCTTACTGCTGTTTTTGTTGAAGAAGTTTTCGGTCCGCCAGGTGGTGGTCGGCTACTTGAGCGGGGTGGTCTTACTCTTGGTGGCCAGTTTCTTAGCCGGCAAGGTTTTAGCCCAGTTTTTACCGGAGTGGTTGCTCGGGGTACTGGGGGTCTTGCCGATCTACATGGCCCTTCACGACGAGGATGATGACGATGAGGCCGAACTAACGACCGCCCACGGCACCTGGCAGGTCTTGGCCACCTACCTGGCCGTTTGTGCGGGCTGTAACCTATCGATTTTCTTGCCGGTCGTGGCTGGCGAATCAGTGGCGGTTTTTGGTCGGGCTTTGTTATATCTGGGCGCCCTGACGATCTTGGTGGTCTTTTTAGTTAAGGCCGTTGAACGTCAGGCCGCGGTGACCAAGCTAATTGACCGTTACGGTGAAGGGCTGATGAAGCTGTGCTACATTGGGGTTGGTCTCTACGTCTTTTACGACTCGGGGCTGGTGACCCATTTACTTAAATTAATTTAAAACAACGCCCCGTGGAAAGGAACTCCAGCGGGGCGTTGCTATTTTAACAGGAGCCAGGCAAAGATGACCATAAAAGTCGGGGTTGCCGCTGTGATGACGGAAGCGGCCTGAGCCGAAGCGTGCAGGGTCCCCGTTTCTTGGGTGACGATCGACAAGGTGTTGCCAATCAAGCCCGCCCAAATGATCAGGGTGCCGTTTCGTTTATGACGACGACAAACATTCCGCCCCAGATGCTAGCAGCGAGGCCCAAATAGATTCCACCGATGACTTGTTTTGATTTCATTATTTATTTCATCCATTAAAATTTAGATTTTAATGGATGAACGGAACGTCGCATTCGCGTAAGGGTGCAAAGATCATCGTGGCCACCTCCTTAGTTAGGTTAACTCCGTCGATTGTACCACGGTTGAGGGTGTCGTTAATTTAGGGAAGCGTTTACAAAATTATTAATTAGGAGTATGGTGAAGGTATCAAACAAAGGAGGGTTTAACCATGACTGATTACCAAGAACAACTCGCCGAATGCCAAGCCAATAACAAGAACCTGTTTGCCAGTGTCGGCGAGGCCGGGAAGGGCTTTGGCGCCCTGCACGCCGCCAGTGTTGCTGACGGGGTGCTGGACACCAAGACTAAGGAACTGATGTCGCTATCCATTTCGGTGGTCGAACGCTGTGAGGGTTGCATCACCCAGCACACCGCCGCTTGCATCAAGGCCGGTGCTAGCCGCGAAGAATTCGCTGAGGCCGTTAGCGTGGCGATCATGATGGCTGGGGGCCCGGCTACGGTCTACGGGGGCAAGGCGCTGGTCTGCTTTGACCAACTCAGCAAGTAAGGGCTTTCCATTTTCAACCAGACGTAGTACACTAGACACGAAGAATTGGGGTGCCGTTTGGCTGAGAAATACCCATTGAACCTGCTCTGGTTAGGACCAGCGAAGGAAATTCTCATCATTAATACCATCAGTCCCAATTGGGAAACCGATAACGTGATGACCTCAATTCTTTAGTGAATTGGGGCCTTTTTTGTGGCCCGGCTTGTTAGGTGAGTTACCGTGCCCTTCTGTTACTTAATAAGCAAAAAGCGCCCGCCCCGTCAAAACTGACGGAACGGGCGCTTTTCATTTGGGGAGGTTGGGTCGCACTTCCAATAACGTGCTCCCCAACTGCAGGCCTAGTGGCTAAGTACAGGCAAAGAACGCCGCCGGGGGCGACAACCATTTGCCTTAGCTTAGCCCACGGCCTGCTTAATGGTTGGTCCACACTTCCAATAACGTGCTCCTCAACCGCAGGTCTAGTGACTAAGTCCGGCCACAGAACACCGCGTACCGCGCTAACCTGTGCTCTATCCTTAGCCCACGACCTGCCAATGGTTGGTCCGCACTCCTTTATTAAGCGTGCTTCCGCTTCATCATTGGGTAGATCCCCAGCGTTAAGATGGCTAAACCAAGGGCAACCAGGGCGCTTTGGTTTTCGTTACCAGTTTGTGGCAGGGTCTTAGCAGTGGTTGAAGAAGCAGGGGTGCTAGACGTTGCCTTCTTAGTGGTAGCCGGAGTTGCGACAACGGCGCTAGTTACCGTGGTCGTTGAAGCGCTAGAAGCCACGTTGGAAGTGGCGGTTGCGGCACTAGCAGCGGAGTTAGTTGCTGAACTAGTAGCACTAGAAGCGGAGGATGCAGCGCTGGAGGCTGGCGTTACCACCACGATGTTTTGGGCGGACTTGAGTTCAGCTTGGGCGCTGGTTAAAGCGGCGTTGGCACTGTCCAAGTTAGCCTTAGCAGTTGCCAAGACAGCGTCAGCGGCGGATTGGGCAGCTTGAGCGCTAGTCAAAGCGGCTTGAGCGGTGCTGTTTGCGGCTTGGGCGCTGGTCAGGTTGGTAGCAGCGCTCGTGGCAACAACGGAGGCGTCGGAAGCAACCGTAGCGGCGGCAGTGGCAGCGGAAGCGGCGTTAGAAGCAACTTGGGCAGCGGAAGCGGCGTTGATTTTAGCCGTGCTTAAAGCAGCTTGGGCGCTGGTCAGGGCAGCATCAGCGTCAGACTTAGCAGCCAGCAAGCCGTTGAAGATGGTGGTATCAACGTCTAAGAGGGCCTTTTCGTGCATGATTGGCATGAATGGCATGACACTCGTGATGTCCATCGTCATGGCCAGGGTGTAGGAAGTGGCCGGGTCGGCAGTAAAGGTGATTTTGGCGGAGTCGTCGCCGGTCTTGGTGAAGGTGGCGTCTACCCCGTTGTAGCTAACTTCTTTTAGGAACTTCAGCCCGCTGGTCAGCGGAATGGTGATTTGAACTTGGCCGCTAGGGAGGAGCTTAACAATCGCCGTCTTAGTGGCGAAGTATTGTTGAGCGGCAGAAGCTTGGGTTGGGTCATCGGACTTCATCAGGTTGGCGGTTACCGTTTGGCCTGCTTCAGCGGAAGCCACCGCGCTGTCAGCGTCAGATGCCTTAGCGGAGGCAGAAGCAACAGCGGATTGGGCGCTAACAACGGCTGCCGAAGTCATGGACTTAGCACGGCTAGTTGCGGCGGCGTTGGATTGGGCCTTAGCAAGGTTAGCATCGGCCGTGGACTTAGCGGTGGCAGCAGAGTCGGCGGCGGCTTGGGCATTTGCTACGGCTGAAGAAGTAGCAGCAGAAGTAGCAGCGGCACTAGCGGAAGCGGCGGCAGTCTTGGCAGCGGCGTCAAATGCCGCCGTGGAAGCGGAGCCGTACGCTGCTTGGGCGGAAACAACGGCGGCGGAAGCGGAGTTCACCTTGGCTTGAGCGGAAGCGATCGCTGTGTCCTTGGTGGCGCTGGTCGTGGTGGTCACCGGTGCAGAGCTGGTGGTGTCGGCCTTAACCGTGGTGGTGTTGAATAGGGTAGTGGCTGCCAGGGCACCGGCGATGGCAGCGGTGGTAACCAAAGTATTTTTAACGTGTGAAGTCATGGACAAATCCTCCCGAATTGATCGATTATTAATTTTGAAACTGATCTAATTATTGCAGATAAATTTAATAAAAACAACATTAAAAAAACAAAAAATGGTATCATGATCTTAACGAAAATTGAGGGAATGACCCTTTCAAAACGTTGTCAAATCAACATTTTGTGACACGGTGTCATTTTGGAGGAAGTTATAACAATGTTAACAAATAGACGATTGGTTTATCATTTGATCCAAGCGATAATGGCGGCGACCCTCACTGTGGGGATCGCCGCTCCTGCCGTGGTAACACTGGGCACGACACCCCTGGTGGCTAAGGCCGCTGATCAGAAGTATCAGAATGGAACCTACGACGTGCAGACGTCCTTTAAAAAGCAAGATGACCAGAACCAGGACTCCCTGGCCCAGGGCTTTTTAAATAAGGGCGCCACGCTGGTAGTGGAAAACGGCAAGCTCCAGCTGAAGATCACGACCACCAACGACGGGGGTAAATACATTAAGGATATGAAAGTCGACGGGCAAACCGAGTACGCTACGATCGACCACGACGGCAACAACGCCACCATCACCTTTACCCTGCCTAACACCAGCGGTAGCTACCTGATCGACATGAACTTGAACACGCCGATGGGGGCCATGAGCCAAAAGGCCTACTTAAAGGTCGACTTTTCGACCGTTAAGACCCAGGCGACGGCCAGCTCCAGTTCGTCTAGTGCCGCTAGTTCAGCTTCCAGCGCTAGTGCTAGTGCGGCTAGCTCCAGCAGTTCGAGCGCCAAGTCGGCAACGGCTAGCTCCAGTGCCACTAGTTCCAGCACCCAAGCTAGTTCCACCAAGGCGAGTTCGAACACGTCAACGACCCAGCCCAGTTCGGCCACCAATACCGATAACGCTGAAACCCGGGTCCTTTCGATCATGAAGTCCAGTGACCCGACCCAGCAATCTGCTTCGGCCGGTTTCTTTGCCAAGCAGGTGACGATTAAACAAGACGGCAATGACTACCTGATCACATTCACTTTGTCCAGCGGGAACGGCTACATCAAGTCGATGACTCTCAACGGCGAACAGCCAACGGCCACAACCGCTAACGGCGATACCGGGACCTACACTTACAAGGTGAGCGCCGCCGTCTTGGCCAAGGGGAGTGCCACCCTGGCCTTTGCTTTGCAGACCCCGCTGGGCGCGATGAACGAAACGGCGCTGGCGGTTTTCCCGGGTACGGGAAAATCAACCAGTGACGTGGTTAATGATGCCGCTAAGACCACGACGGACGAACCAGTAACACTTACTAGCAACGGCCCTGTGATTGACACCACCAAGGAAGTCCAAGACGTGGAATACGAGGTCTTAAACGCCACCAAGTCCGGGGTGTCTGAGGCCAACGCCTACTACACCCACACTGCCCGGGTCACCAAGTCCGGCAGTGGCTACAACGTCACCCTGACGGTCAAGGTTAAGAGCGGGATCGTTTCCTTTACGCCACTTTCTGTGGGCGCCGGTCCGATCGTTAACACCACCAAGACGAGCAGTGGCGGCGATGATATCTGGACTTACACCTTCTACGTGGCCGACCCAACCGTGCTAGACAATCCGGTTGCCGCTTCGATCCGGATGAGCGTGCCGATCGCCAACATCTCCAACCAGACCTTCTCGATTTGGCTGGTCTTTGGCAAGACGGCGACGAACACCAGTAGCTACTTGGACACGCTGTCGGGCGACGGGACCTCCGGGGGCACCTTAACCAGCACCGGTTTGACCGGGTCTGGTAGCGCCACTCCGCTCGCTGGCAGTGCCAGCCCGATGGCCACCGCCCTGCAAAGCGGGACCGGGACGGTGCAAAACTTTGACCTGGCCGCGGCCCAAAAGAAGCTTGGCAAGTACGCGGTCAAGCCCGGCGTCTCCAAGATGGTCGAAGCCTCGCTGATTAAGTACCCAATTGCGGCCGCCTTAACCTTCTTCATTGTGGCGGCGCTAATTGTGATTGGGGTGGCGACCACCTGGCGGCAACGAATCGTGAAAAAAGTAAGGGGATTAATTCATGAAGCTTAAGCAATTTTTATTAACGGTGTGCACCCTGATCATAGCGGTGATCGGCTTCGCCAAGGTCGGGCACGCCCAAAGCGTTAGTTATCAAACCTACAAGTACGGCACCTCCACTACCTCGATGGCGGACGGCTACTACGCCCGCCCCGCCACGGTGACGGTGTCAAATGGCGCCTACGTGGTCACGATGACCATTCGGACCGCCACCAATCTGTCGGCCTGGCCGGTCGTCGTCAACTCCATCGACGGCCAAGCCCCGCAAAACGTCACTAAGACCCAGAGCGGCGGTTACTACCTGTACAGCTACTCCTTTACCACCAAGGACTTAAGCGGGGTGATCTCCAGCAGCATCTCGATCAACGTACCGGGGGTTTACAAGGCCAACCACAACATTTCCTTTAAGTTCGACACCTCCAGTTTACCGGCCCTGTCGGGGAGCACTAGTTCAACCAGTGCCAGCGGCGCCAATTCCAGTTCGGCCACCGTGGCGGCGGGGGTGGCCAACGGGTCGTCTAGTTCGACCAGCGGCAGCAACGACCCCCAGCTAAGTCAAAAGCTTAAAAAGTTAGAATCGCAGGCCTCCTCGCAATCGTCGGCTGCCAAGGCCAAGGAAAGCCGGCTGGCCCGCTCCACGATCGCCCAAAACGACCGGGTCCAAGAACAAAGCCAAAAGAACCAGACCCTCTACTACTTCGTTTTAGTCGGCGGGATCCTGGGGCTCCTGATCGTGATTGCGGCCGCCGTCTACTTCGTTTGGTCCGCTAAGAAGCAAATTCCGCGCCACTAAAGGAAAAGATCGTTATGAAGAAGAAATCAATTATTATCTCTTTGCTCGTCGCCCTCGTGGTTGTGATTGGGGTGGCCGTCGGGGTCAAGGCCTTCGTTGACCACCAAGCCGCTAAAAACCAGCGGATCGTGGCCACCAGCGCCGCGATTACCGAAATCTTTGACAAGTTAGACATCGACCTAGTTGGGGTGCCAACCACTCAGGCTAAGTTGCCGAGCCGCTACAAGGACGTTACCAAGATTGGGAGCCCGATGGACCCGTCCGTCGAAAAGATCGCTTCCTTAAATCCGACCGTTGTTTACGCCGTTTCGACCTTAAAGGACCAGTACAACGACGCCTTCAAGCAACAGGCCGTGAAGGTGACCTACCTCAAACTCGACACGGTCGCCCAACTGAAGGGGACTCTGACCAGCCTGGGCAAGGAATACCACCGCACCAGCCAGGCCCAGGCCCAGATCGAAAAGATTAACAGCGCCATTACCGCCGTCAAAAAGCGGATCCACGGTCAAAAGCCGAAGGTGCTGGTGTTGATGGGGATGCCGGGGGCCGGTTACATGATTGCCACCGATAAGTCCTACGTCGGCGACCTGGTTCGGCTGGCCGGGGGGCAAAACGTCTACGCCGCTAACGGCCAGACCTACATTTCACCCAACAACGAATCCTTGGCGACCAAGAAGCCGGACGTGATCTTGCGCTTGGAACACGCCTTGCCAAACGTCACCAAGCCACAATTCGAAAAAGAATTCTCCACCAACCCGGTTTGGAAGACGATGCCGGCGGTCAAAAACAAGCGGGTTTACGACCTCCAGCAACCGACCTTTAACGCCTCGGCCAACATGAACGCCGCCAAGGCCTTAAAGCAGGTCAGTCAGTGGCTGTACCCAAGTAAGTAAGATGAAACGTTCCGCTATTTCCTACCTCGTCCTCGCTGTTTTGTTGGTGGTCACGGTGTGGATCGCCCTGACTAACGGGGCCAGCCACTTCAGCCTCTTGAAGATGACGGCCACCGACGCCAACACCCTCTTTAACATTCGCCTGCCCCGGATCATCACCGCTTTGATGGCCGGGGCGATGTTGTCAGTCAGCGGGGCCTTCTTCCAGGCCGCCTTGCGCAACCCGATCGCCGACCCCGGGATTATGGGGGTTTCAGCCGGCGCCGCCTTGTTCGCCTTTGTCGGGGCACTTTTGTTGCCAAGTTTTTTCTTTGGCAAGGTCGTCTTCGCCTTTGTCGGCGGGGCCCTCGCCCTAGGGGTGCTAATCTTTTTCCAACCGCAAATGGACCCATACCGCCTAATCCTGATCGGGGTGGCCTTAAACGCCACCTTCACCGGGATCGCCAGCGTCTTTTCGTCGACCAGTCAGGTGTCGTTAGGAACGGTGACCTGGCTCGGCTGCTTGACCGTGACCGTGCTCGGGATCCTCGGCTTAATCGGGGTGGTCTTGGTCACCAACTGGGGTAACTACCTCAAGGTGTCTGACGAACAACTCCGCTCCCTGGGGCTGTCGGCCGGTAAGTTACGCTTGGCCCTGCTCGGGTTAGCCGTTTTCCTAGCCACCACATCGACCGCCGTGATCGGGGTGATCGCCTTTATCGGGATCATCGTGCCCCACGTCGGCCGGGTGCTGGTGGGCCGTGACTACCGGGCCGTGGTGCCCTTTGCGGCCCTGGCCGGCGCCTGGTTGATGCTGGCCGTTGATACCATTGGACGCCTGGTGATCCAGCCGAGCGAAATCCCGGCCGCCACCTTGTTAGCGATCATCGGGGGGCCGGTTTTAATCTTCATTTTGGCCCACAAGAAGGGGGGTGCCCGCCATGTTTAAGCTTGATCACGTGACCTTTGCCTACCCGCATCAAGCCCCGTTGATTCAAGACCTGACAATCGGGGTGCCGACCGGTCAATTAACCTGCCTGGTGGGCCCCAACGGTTCGGGGAAATCGACCCTCTTTAAGCTGCTGACTCGTAGCCAAAAGCCCCAGTCCGGGACGGTGACCATGGACGGCCAAGACGTCTGGGCCTATTCGCCGCGGGAGTTTGCCCGCCAGGTGGCGATCGTCCACCAGCATAACCCGGTTTACGACGAAATTAAGGTCCGCGACCTGGTGGCGATGGGGCGCCTGCCCTACCAATCGCTGCTCAGCGACTTGCCGGCCACCGACGAAAAGGGGGAGGCGATCCTGGCCGAACTAGGCTTAACCGACCTGGTTGACCGCCCACTTTTGACCCTGTCCGGCGGCCAGCAACAGTTGGTGTGGCTAGCGGCCGCCCTCAACCAAGACGCCCAGGCGATCTTTTTGGACGAGCCGACCACCTACCTCGACCTCCACTTCCAGGTTAACTTCTTAAAGCTCTTGCAACGGATCCAAGCCCAGCGCCAGCTGACGATCGTGATGATCATCCACGACTTAAACCAGGCCCTCCAGTACGGCCAACACTGCCTACTCTTTAAGGAGGGGCAAGTGGTTGACAGTGGGGCGCCCGAACAAGTTCTGAGCGCCGAACGGGTGAGCAAGGTCTTTAACCTCGACTGTTACCAGGTGGCGACGCCGGCGGGGATGAGGTTGTTTCAAAATTAAGAAGTACGAACCAACCTCCACGCTAGTCCTAGCTAAATAAAAACCGTCAATTCGCAAATTTGATTGCGGATTGACGGTTTTTGTTTGGGGTAATTTTTTAACTATTCCACAGATAACGTGCTCCCCAACCGCAGGCCTAGTGGCTAAGTCTGGCCAAAGAACGGTGCTGGCGCACCAACCGTTCGCCCTATCCTTAGCCCACGGCCTGCTTAATGGTTGGGTCGTACTTCCAGATAACGTGCTCCCCAACCGCAGGCCTAGTGGCTAAGTCTGGCCGAAGAACGGTGCTGGCGCACCAACCGTTCGCGCTATCCTTAGCCCACGGCCTGCTTAATGGTTGGGTCGCACTTCCTTTTCCTAATCTTTATCCAGCGCCGAGACACCCTTTTTGATCATGAAGATGTAAACCAAGAGTGAGATAAAGACGGTGCCGGAAACGTACCAGAAGAAGCCACTTTCCAGGTGAACGGAGCGCAGCCAGAGGGCGACGTAGTTAACGGTTCCCCCGAAGATGGCAACGGTCAACCCGTACGGCAGGCCGACGCCTAACGCCCGGATTTCGGCCGGGAAGAGTTCGGCCTTCACGATCGCGTTGATCGAGGTGTACCCGGAAACGATGACCACGCCGACTAACATCAGTAAGAAGGCTTGCCAAGCTTGGGTGGCGTTGGTCAAGAGGGTGAAGAGCGGCACGGTCAAGACGGTTCCGCCGACCCCGAAGAAGATCAAGAGCGGCTTGCGGCCAATCTTATCGGATAAGTGACCGAAGACCGGTTGCAAGATTACCATCACCAGCAGGGCGAGGAAGTTAATCATCGCCGCACTTTCCTTAGACAGGCCGGTCGTGTTGATCATGAACTGTTGCAAGTAGGTGGTGTAAGTGTAGAAGCTGATCGTTCCCCCGAGGGTCATCCCAACGACGATCAGGACTTGCTTGGGGTACTTAGCCAACAGCCGAAGGGTGCCGGCCTGCTTGTTTTTCTTGTTGGTGCTGTTGAATTGATCAGATTCTTCCATTGAAAGTCGCAACCACAAGACCACGAGCGCTCCCAGGGCCCCAATGGCAAACGGGATCCGCCAGCCAAAGGCGTAGAGCTGGGCGTTGGTGAAGATGTTTTGCAAGATGATTTGAACGAGCAGGGCTAAGAGCTGCCCCCCGATCAGGGTGACGTATTGGAACGAGGAGTAGAAACCACGCCGGGAAGGGGACGCCATTTCCGACATGTAGGTAGCACTCGTTCCGTATTCACCACCTAAGGAAAGCCCCTGGATCAACCGGGTCAAGACCAGGATGACTGGTGACCAGATCCCGATTTGGGCGTACGTGGGCGTTAGGGCAATGACTAAGGAACCACCGGCCATGATGATCACCGAGAGGGTGAGGGCGGCCCGGCGCCCCTTTCGATCGGCGAAACGCCCCATCACAAAGGAACCTAAGGGGCGCATGAAGAACCCGATCGCAAAGACCCCGGCGGTGGCTAGTAATTCGGCGGTTTGGTTGCCAGCCGGGAAGAAGGCGGCCGAGAAGTAAATCGCAAAGGAGGCGTAAACATACCAGTCGAACCATTCGACCATGTTGCCTAAGGATCCTTTTAAAATGTTCGTGGCGACTTGACGTTCACTGCGTGGGACCGTCCGGACAGTGGTTGCTTGAGCTCGCATGTAAAGACCTCGCTTTCAAAAATTAGAATAGTACTAGTATAACGGTTTTCTTAAAGGAAAGTAAGTCTTTGCTAAGAAACTCGTTAGAAATTAAGTTTTTTCACTTAATGACCGATGATTATAAAAGCGGTTCCGCTCCCAGGCTTAATGATCAAAAGTTGGGAAAAGATTTTGATATGAATTCCAATTGTAATAATTAATGATAAGCGTTTACAATGTTGATCTAACGGTTACAAAACGATTTTTAATTATGGATATAATTGACAATCTAGAAACTGTGTAAAATTGTTTTAATATTACGAAAAAGCTATAGTGGTATTAATAAATACGATGGGAGCAGTTCCATTTAAGGGAGAATATTAGTGGTGTCAAGAAATAATCAGCGGATCAAGATTGAGCGGATGTTGAATCAAAAGCAGCGTTTTGGGATTCGCAAACTGAGCATTGGCGTAGTGTCGGTGCTTTTAGGAACCACGTTCTTCCTCGGCAACGGGGTGGTTCATGCCGATACAGTTTCGAACTCTCAGATAACGACAACTAGTTCAACACCTGCTTCCAGCAGTGATAGTAATAGTAGTAACGTGACGATCACCAGCAGTGAGACGGGTTCTGCGGCGTCTTCGTCTACGTCTTGGGCGTCGACGGCTACAGCATCGGTGCCATGAACGGGGCGACGTTATCAACCCAAATTACGTTCGTGATAGGGGAGGATGGGACGACGGGGAAGGTGGTAGAAATCGTGCCGGCCCAAACGCCAACCGCCAATGAGAAGGATTACACTTGGGAATACGTCTACAGCCCGAAAGCCCAGTCCTTTACCGTCACCTACGTCGATGACACGACCGGTGAGGAATTAACTGACCACGACTTCACCCTGAGTGGGGTCACGGACAGATCCTACGCCAAGACCCTGGCCAGCGACAAGTGGGACTACGCGGCGGCCGGCTACGTGCTGGATACGGACCAGAACGCCACTGACCCGCTGGACAGCCTGAGCGGGACCTTTGGCGCCACGAACGTTAACGTAGTGGTGTGCCTAAAGCACGGGACGACCACCCAAGAAGAAACCGGGACCTCAACTTACACGGTCAATTGCACCGGCGCCGCTAACAACCCAACCAGCCAGCCCCAAACGATTGACTACACCCGGACCAACACGGTCGATACCATGACCGGGCTCGTGACGGCGTATGGCGACTGGAGTGTGACCGGCGACAGGACCAGTTTCACCAGCATCATGACCCCGGTCGTGACTGGCTACGTGGCCGACAAGGCAAGCTCGACGGTTGACAACGCCACGCCAAGCGAGGGAACCGCCGAAAGCGACACGGTCACCTACAGTCCGGTCGGGACCGTCACGATCACCAAGCCGGGTGGGACCGCGACGACCGCTGCATACACTAATGACCAAAGTGACACCACCAAAGTCACTTCCTTTAGTGTACCCGCGGTGGCGGGGTACTCGGCCCAAGTAACGGGTGCCACCCTTCAATCGGACGGCACCTACCTGCCGGACAGCCCGACCCAAGCGTCCACCGTGACCTACACGGCCGACCCGCAAAGCTTCACCGTCACCTACGTCGATGAAACGACTAACACGACCTTAACCGACCACGGTCTCACCCTGACCGGGGTGACTGCCGGCTCCTACGCCGACCAGTTGGCTAGCGACAAGTGGGACTACGCGGCGGCCGGCTACAAGCTAGACACGGCCAAGAACGCCACGGACCCGCTAAGTGAATTGAGTGGAACCTTTGGCGCCCAAAACGCGGGCGTGACGGTCTACTTAACCCACCAAACATCGACCACGACGCAAACCCAGACCATCACCCGGACAATTAACTACCTCGATCCCACCACCAAGGAGCTGACTTCGCTCACCCAAACGGCCGAACTCACCCGGACGGTTGAAGAGGACCTGGTGACGGGCGCAAAGACCTACTCGCAGTGGACCACTGACACGTAGCCAAGCTTCACCGTTCCAAGCGTGGCTGGCTACACGGCCAGCCCAACGGTGGTGCCGGCGTTAGTGGTTAAAGACGGCGATGGCGACGTCACCGTGACGATCGCCTACACCAAGCTGTTACCAAACTCGAGCGCGGCTTCGTCTTCTCCGGCGAGTGCATCAAGCGCTAGCGCGACGCCAAACTCGGCTAGCGCGGGCTCTAGCGCTGCCAGTGCAGCCACGAACTCCGCCAGTGCCGTTTCGGCGGCTCCGGCGGCGGTAACAAACACGGCGCCAACGTCGGCCGCTAAGGCAACATCGGCGGTAAGCGAGCAGAAGTTGCCACAGACGGGCGACGACGAGCAAGCCGCATTGAGCCTCACCGGGGTTTCCCTGTTGAGCCTCTTGACTCTACTCGGGGTTGGGCGCAAGAAGAAGCGTCATTCCAAGAACTAAGCTGAAAGGCAGATACAACTAGCAAACGGACGTTAGGAGACTAGCGCCCGTTTTTTTTGCGATCACCAGAAGGGCGCTGCCGTTTTGATCGCGGTATAATGGAGAGATTAAAGACAAAGGGGACGCGATACGATGCGCTTTATTTCATGGAACATTGATTCAATCAACGCTGCTTTAACCGGCACCTCGGCCCGGGCCGAAGAGACCCGCGCCGTTTTGGAAAAGATCAAGGCGGCCGCTCCGGACGTGATCGCCATTCAAGAAACCAAGCTCTCCAAGAGTGGACCGACTAAAAAGCACCAGGGAGTTTTGGCGGAGCTGTTTGCCGGTTACACGGTCGTTTGGCGCTCCTCGGTCGAGCCGGCGCGCAAGGGGTACGCTGGGACAATGTACCTATATAAGGAAAGTTTGACCCCCAAGGTGACCTACCCAACGATTGGGGCCCCGGAGCCAATGGACGAAGAGGGGCGGATTATCACCCTGGAATTTAAAAACTTCTATTTGACCGAGGTTTACACCCCAAACTCCGGGACCGGACTCAAGCGATTGGCCGAACGGCAAGAATGGGATGATCGCTACCGGGAGTATTTAACCGAACTAGATCGACAAAAGCCGGTGATCGCCAGTGGCGATTTCAACGTGGCCCACGAGGAAATCGATTTGGCGCACCCGGCTAATAACCACCACTCGGCCGGCTTTACCGATGAGGAACGAGAGAAGTTCACGGCCCTGCTGGCGGCCGGGTTTACCGACTCCTTTAGGTCCCTACACCCGGACGAAACCGGGGCTTACTCCTGGTGGGCGCAACGGGCGGTCACCAGTAAGGTGAATAACTCCGGGTGGCGGATTGACTACTGGCTAGTTAGCGACCGTTTGGCCGACCAAGTTGTTTCGTCAACGATGATCGATTCTGGTGAACGACGCGACCACGCCCCCATTCAATTAGATATCAACATTCCGGCTGCCGATTAGGCATTAGGGCTCGCATCGTTGGTGGTGCGGGTTTTTTTAGTGGTTGTTTAACGGTGGGGCGCCCTGTCTTTAAGGACCTGCGAAAAAAGTTAAAAAAGTTTTTTGCCGAACAATTGGGTGGCAGGGTTCGGGTTTGGTCATCTCAGTGGTCAATGATAGCGGTTAATGTTCGCATAAGTGATGAAGAGGGACGCGTGGAGGGAGCAAAAACCGATCTTTAATTGGCGGAGGAGAGATAGCGGGTCGAAATGGGCGCTTGACGGGTGGGGTTGAAGTGAGTATAGTAATAACTGTTGTCAGCGAGGCATTGCTTCTTCGCTAGCAACGCAAGTTAAAAAAGTTGTTGACATTCAAATCAAATGTTGATATACTTAAAAAGTTGTCGCGTTAAGGCGTTGGCAACGGTAGACCTTTGAAAACTGAATAATGTTTCGACGAATCAAATGTGTAGGGT
>OGIU01000853.1_pt1 | contig 16643 bp, 9 predicted proteins | sample 1571791 | NCBI WGS metagenome assembly OGIU01 (sample SAMEA2582104, study PRJEB24529) | metagenome | biome: Human gut stool | place: China | collected 2011
GCAGCTCATCCTTGCATTCCTGGTAGATTGCCTTAGCCTGACGCAGTTCAGCCAGCGTGGCGATCATTGGGAACATGATCTCAACCGGACCGAATTCGGAGGCCCGAATCAAGGCCCGCAATTGCGTCTTGAAGATGTCTGGGCGGTGCAGGCAGATTCGAATTGCCCGATAGCCCAGGAACGGATTCATTTCTTCAGGCAGCGACAGGTAGTTCAGCGGCTTGTCACCACCGATATCCAGCGTCCGCACGACAACCGGCTTGCCCTTCATACCAACAACGGCCTTCTTGTAGGCTTCAAACTGCTCGTCTTCGGTTGGGAGATGGTCGCTGCTCATGTACAGGAATTCGGACCGGAACAGACCGACCCCATCGGCACCCTGCTTAACGGCATCCGCCACGTCATCGGGAGTTCCAATGTTGGCCGCGATCTCAAAGTGCTTGCCGTCTTTTGAAACGGATGGGGCGTCCACTAATTTGGCCCATTCGGCACGCTCTTTTTCAAATACCGTGGCCTTCTTTTGGTACTCATCGATCTCAGCCTGGCTTGGATCAATGATGATGTTGCCGTGCAGACCGTCAACGATTACCATGTCGCCACTCTTAACCGAACTCGTAACGTTTTCGGAGCCTACCACGGCTGGAATCCGCAATGTCCGCGCCATGATTGCCGCATGACTGGTCCGGCCGCCCAGATCGGTTGCCAGCCCCTTGACGAATTTGGCATCCATCTGCGAGGTATCGGATGGGGTGATCTCCTTGGCAATGATTACGACCGGCTCGCTGATGGAGGCGATGTCTGGCAGCTGCTTGCCCAACAGATGACTCAGTGCCCGCTTAGCAACGTCTTTAACGTCAGCGGCCCGTTCCTGCATGTACTTGTTGTCGGTCATAGCGGCCAGGACGTTGGCAAAATTAGTCGTCACGTCCGTCATGGCTTCTTCGGCGGAAACGTGCTGACTTTCAATTTCATCTTTGATCTGACTCTTCATTTCTGGGTCGGACAGAATAGCGATGTGCGCGTCAAAGACTTCCAGTTCTTCATCGCTCAAACGGTTCTTGGCGTTCTGCTTGATAGCAGCCAGTTCTGAGATCGACTGTTCAAAAGCATCCTCAATCCGTTGATACTCTGCAACCGGATCGTTAATCCGCTTTTTTTCAAAACTTAAATCAGGTTCTGCAAGGGTATGTGCTTTAGCAATTCCAATACCGTCACTGGCGGCAATTCCTTTAATGATTTGCGACATAGTCTTCTCCTCCCATTTCTCAAAGACGAATGTGATAGCACTCAACTAAACAAAAAGAGGCTGGGATCCCAGTCTCTTCAAAAGGATTAAATTTATAGCAATAGAGGGATGTCTGGATTTAGGGTTCAAATTTTAAGTTTCATTGTTTAGTCTGCCAACACATCACCGCCTTATCTACATTTTCATAAACTCTTCAGCTACATGCTCTGGTGTGAACCCATACTTCTCAATTACCTTAGAGCCCTTACCACTGGCGCCAAACCGGTCGATACCCATAACTTTGCCGTGTAGGCCAGTAAACTCATACCAGCTTTGACATGCGCCCATTTCAACAGCCATTCGCTTTTCAATCTGACTCGGCAAAATTAATTCTTTGTATTGATCATCCTGCTCTTTAAATAGGTTCATGCACGGCATTGATACTACTCGAACGTCCTTGCCTTTTTCTTTAAGAAGTTTTTGCGCTTGCAATACCAATGAAACTTCAGAACCAGCTGCAATCAAGATACCATCTGGCTGTTCTCCTTCTTCTTTAGATACAATATATGCACCTCTTTCAACCGGGGCATCAACAGTTTCAGCCAGAACAGGAAGTTTTTGCCGTGATGTAACAAGCATAGTTGGGCGATTAGTCGTCTTAGCAATCAATTTCCAGGCAGCTAAGGTTTCATTTGCATCAGCTGGACGAACCAAATTTAAACCTGGCATTGCACGAAAACTGGAAAGCTGTTCAATTGGTTCATGAGTTGGACCATCCTCACCAACCGCAATCGAGTCATGTGATCCAATAAAAATAGATGGGCAATGCATAATAGCTGCCAAACGAACCGCTGCCCGGAGATAATCCGTAAATACAAAGAACGTGCTTCCATAAGCTCGATTCCCGCCATGCAGATTCATACCATTAACCGCTGCAGCCATTCCGAATTCTCGAACACCAAAGAATACATTTCTCCCAGATGGATTTTCCTTGGTAAAATCGCCATCATCCGCAAGATAGGTTTTATTAGATGATGCCAGATCAGCAGCACCACCCCAGAACTGTGGATTATTCTCGGCTACTTTTTGTAAAATCTCAGAACTGGCGACTCGCGTAGCTACCTCATCACCTGGTTTGTAACTGGTTGTAATGTCATCCATATTAAGTTCGCTTGTTTTAAGCCGAGTTGCCTCTTCCGGATACTCTTCTTGGTACTCAGCAAACATTTTTTGCCACGCGTCATAGCTTGGCTTCTTTGCTTTTACCGCTTCATCAAAATACTTTTGAATTTCATCAGTAAACTCAAAAGGTGCAAGATTCCAGTCATAGAAATCACGCATTTTTTTGATACCCTCTTCACCAAGAGGAGCTCCATGTACATTATGCGTGCCGGCACCGGGAGCTCCATAGCCAATCGTGGTTTTTATTTCAATCAAAGATGGCATATCAGTCTTCTTAGCGGTATTGATGGCATTAATTATCGCATCAACATCAGTATTGCCGTTCTCAACTCGACTATAATCCCAACCAGCAGCTTCTACTCGTGCCTTGACATTTTCTTTCGTACTCAAACTAAGAGGGCCATCCAGAGAAACATCATTTGAATCATAAAGCACAATCAGCTTGTTTAGGCCTTTATCACCGGCAATATTAAGCGCTTCTTCACTCAACCCCTCCATCAAATCACCATCACCAATTAAGCTAAACGTATAGTGATCGATTACGTTATAGCCTGGTTTATTATAGATAGCCGCCATGTGCTTTTCAGCCAAAGCCATTCCGACCGACATTGCAAGTCCTTGAGACAACGGACCAGTAGTTGCATCCACCCCAGCTGTCCATCCATATTCAGGATGTCCAGGCGTTTTAGAGCCTAATTGACGGAATTGCTTTACATCATCAATTGTTAACCCAAATCCATTGAAGTAAAGCAAACTATATAACAAAGAGGATCCGTGTCCTGCTGACAGAACAAAGCGGTCTCGGTTCAACCACTTCTCATCATTCGGATTAAAATTCATAACTTTTTCCCACAATGCATACGCCATTGGTGCAGCATCGATAGCTACACCGGGGTGTCCACTGTTGGCTTTCTGAATCATATCAACACTTAAGAACCGCAGTGCATCAACTGCTCGCATTTCTTGTTTCTCCATGGTTATCCTCCATTTTTGGGTAAAAAAATAGCTACCCAGCACTAATGCTGGAGCTAAGCAGCTATCAAAATTGGTATTAAAAGCCTAATCACTACTTGTTTTCAGCTTGCTTTGGCGACTTCATCAATACACTGACTAAGATAACGACAACAGTAAAGCCGATAATCCCACAAGTCAGAGCAACAGAACCAAATGATCCTAATTTACCAAGCAAGATCCCTGGAATTAGGTAATCCGTATCAGCAAAAGTTGAAGCAGCCATCTTAAGATCACCAAGAACCGGCAGGATGTAAAGTGGTAACCAACTAATCAGCAATCCGTTTACAGCAGAACCAATAACCGCACCACGACGACCACCAAATGCATTACCATAAATAGCAGCTGCAGCACCGCAGAAGAAGTGACCAACAACACCTGGGATAATAACCGTAGTGTGCATACCAACCATAATGAACATTGAAATAGTACCTACAAGGAAACTTACAAAGAAACCCAGCAAAACAGCATTTGGAGCATATGGGAAAATGATTGGAACGTCCAAAGCAGGTTTTGAATTTGGAACTAACTTCATAGCAATACCTTGGAAGGCTGGAACAATTTCAGCCAAAATCAGACGAACACCTTGCAAAACAACTGCAAAGCCAGCTGCAAAAGTACCAGCTTGAATAAAGGCATAAATAATGTAATTAGTACCAGCACTCAATCTAGTCTCAACAAAATGTGGTCCTGCAACAATTGCAAGAACGATATATACAATCCCCATCAGTAAAGTGATAGAAACAGTAGAATCACGCAAAAATCCTAAAGCTTTTGGAAATTCAATATCTTCAGTACTGTGCTTTGAATTGCCGAAGAGCTTGCCACACCAACCAGCAATTGCATAGCCAATATTGCCGGTATGTCCCATAGCAACTGTGTCACCACCAGTAATCTTTCTCATAAATGGCTGACATAATGCCGGCGTAGCAGTCAACAAAGTACCTTCAAACAAACCACCAAGCAGAATCGTTTGCCAACCTGATCCCATACCTGCACTAACCAAGATAACAGCAGCAAGACATGAAACGTAAAGCATTGCTTGACCAGTCAAGAAGATATACTTAAATTTTGTAAAACGAGCCAATAAAATGTTGACAATCATACCAACCAACATAATTAAAGCAGTAACAGAACCATACTTAACTAAAGCAATGGCAACCACTGCTTCGTTACTTGGTACAACCCCTTGTACGTGTAAAGCAAACTTAAACATTTTGGCAAAAGGTGTCAAAGCATTACTTAAAATTCCTGCACCACCTGTAAGTACTAAGAAGCCAACAAAAGTCTTAATCCCGCCTTGAATAACTTCAGTAGCCTTTTTCTTCTGTAAAATTAGTCCCAATACCGCAAGTAAACCAACCAACATGGCAGGACTTTGAACGATACTGACAAATAGATTCAATATTCCATTCATAGTTATTTCCTCCGTTCCATCTTCAAAGCGGCTCATTTATTGAATAATTGCTTAACTACATATCTTTAAAAACTAAATCGGTGAGCCACTAAACCTGTCTTTAGCTATGCTCGATGCCTTCTTTGTCCAAAATAGCGTTGACCTTTTCTTTAAGTTCGTTTGGATCAACCAAACTGTTCAAGATAATTAGTCGATCTTTGGGAAGATTTCCTGCAGAGGTTTCAAGAGTAGGATCTAAGAAAAAGTAATCAGCTTGGTCAGGCGTTGCACTACCGATATCAGAGTGATCTACTTGAATATCTTCCTTAACATTTTCTTGCTTTAGCAGATTTTGAATGTTCATCTGAACCATAAAACTACTACCCAAGCCACTTTGGCACAATGCTTCAAACTTCATGATATTTTCCCCTTTCAGCTATTTAAAAACTCGCAATATCTCATCAACCGTCGTTGCTCTCAATAACCGTTGCACGTTTTCACCATTCATCAAAACTTCAGAAAGCTTTTGAATAACTCCTAAGTGACTGTTGCTATCAGTTGCTGCCAAAACGAACCATAACGTAACTGGATGTTTGTCATCAGTTAGGTTAACTACATGATTTGTTTTCATTAAAGCTAAACCTATTTTTTTGCAACTAGAACTCGGTCTTGCATGCGCAAGTGCAATATTGGGTCCGATGTTGATATATGGTCCTTTTTCTTCAACGACGTCAATCATTGAATCAACATAGTCATTACCAACCGTCCCATTATCGATTAATGGTTGTGATGCTTTACGAATTGCATCTTGCCAGCTTAGATTACTACCATCTATAACTTGAACGGTTTGTTTATTTAACAGATCCAATGCCACTTGATCACCTCATTTCCTTTTGTTTACGGTTTCATAATATTGAATTGACAATCTTCTCACAAGTGCAATAATGTAACTTGAATTTGTGCAAAAATGAACCAGATAATTAAATTATGTTCGGAGGAATAGCATTGATAGAGTTTAGCCATGTTAGACACGGAAACGAAATGTTACTTGAGCTTTTAAATTCGCCGTCTGTTGTTTCTTTAAAAACTCTTGAAAATAAGCTGCATCTTTCACATCGCAGTATTTTCTATGTCATCAAACACGTCAATAAAGAGCTTGATGCGGAGGGATTATATGAAATTGAGAATATTCGTGGCATTGGTTATCTTCTTCCTGATGAAACTCGCCAACAATTGGCTGGAAAATATAAAAAAGACGAAACCGTAACAGATTTCGCCAGTTTTTTTGATAGTTTTCCGCAGTTTAGCAAATTAGCGAAGAATCAACGTCAACTTACTGAAATATTTTTCCTTATCTCACGTGATACAACTTCACTCAATCAGCTAACGCACATCTTTAATACTAGTAAAAATACAATCATCAAAGACCTCAACGAAATTGCAGTTACTTTGCCAAATGAATTGTTTATAAAGAATTTTAAATCTGGTAAAAGTATCGTAGGGGATGAAACCGTACAGCGCAGTTGGGTATTCGAACATCTTCAGAGTCTACTGAAATTAATATCCCCTTTCTTTCAGCCATCAAGTGATTCTCGTATATCTGAACATCTGCAACTCTTCGAAAAAGCTACCGGTAATATCCTTACAGATGATTCAAATAGCATTTTAAATTCATACCTACAATGGCTACTATCTAGAATTGAAAATCAAAGCTACCGCCTTACTGCAGACAAAGCTGAAGCAGACCAATCGTTTAGCTATGACTGGGCAACACAACTTTTAAAAGACTATGGTGTTGAGAATCAAATGGAGTCACGATACATCTCAAAAATCGTCAATACTCAAGCATTTCAGCACATAAATCTAAACAGCCCATTAATCAAAAAGATTCAACCGATTACCACAAAAGTCATTCAAAGATTCAATCAAAAAGCTGGCGTTAAGTTGCCTGCTGAGGTCGGAAGTCTAAATGAAAATCTAACAGCTCATCTGGCATCAACCTACTGTCGCGTAAAATTTAACATTCGATACCACAATCCGCTGTTGGAACGAATGAAAACCAACTATCGTGAAACATTTGAGCTCACTAGAATAGCAGTTGCTCCCTTCAATAAATTTGTAAATTCTACCCTTTCTGAAGATGAAATAGCACTTATCACCGCCTACTTCAGTGGAGCAATGCGTAGTTCAAGTCAGACTGTCCTGCCACCAACCCCTATTAGTGAAGTATTGGTTGTATGTTCCAGTGGAATTGGCACCTCGCAGTTACTACTCACACAGCTTAGACAGCGCTATCCCAATGTTGGATTTGTAGGACCATACAATATTTTTCAATACGAAAATTGTTCCCTAAAAAACATCAAACTCGTTCTCAGTACGACCAGTCTACCTCAAAAAGAATGTCCAGTATTAACCGTCCCAGTCATCCCCAATAACTCAGATTGGGAACATATCGACTATCAGTTACAAAATTCAGGATTTACAACATTCAATCTCTCAAGTAATTTTTCTCAAATTAAAGTATCCTCCATTATGGATATTATCGCGAACTATGCTCGTATCGTTGATCCTCAAAGCTTAGAGCAGGCTCTGCGTAGCTACTTCAAAAAGCCATCTGCTGAAAGCAAAGCGGGACTACAAGATCCATTATTGGAAAAGCACGTTAAGCTGATTCGCGAACCAATGGACTGGGAAAGCGCAGTAAGAGTCTCAATGCAACCCCTAGTAGATGACAGTACAGTTCAACCACGTTATATTGATCAAATCGTCAAACTAACCAAAGAACATGGTGACTATATGGCAATCGGTAAAGGCATCCTTTTAGCCCATGCCTCCTATAATGCAGGTGTTAATCGACTGGGTATCAACTTTACGTACTTCAAGACGCCCTTTCGCATTGATAATTCAAAAAAAGACATCAATTTCGTCGTTGGTTTAGCGCCTATAGATCAAGAGAAACATTTAGAACTGCTAGCTAATTTACTACGCAGCGTTCAAGACGACAGTTGGTTAAGCAAACTTCGGCACGTACAGACTGAACGTGAGCTACAAAATCTCTTAGTTCAAGGCAAACTAATTACACAGTAGATTTAATCATATTATGAATTACTAAAAAATCTTCAGCCGTTATGACTGAAGATTTTTTAGTCTAATCGCCTATTTTATCCCATTGGGTACTCAATCTCCTGACCACTCTGCTCATCGGACGGCAGGTTGTTTTCAGCTCGATACAGCGCGCGGCAGAAGGACTGCGTCGACATCTTGTTGCTGACGGCAAACTTGACGCCGTACTTCTTGCAGGCCTTAGCAAGCGACCAAGACGTTGGATGGTTCGCGTAGGACTTGATCATGATCACCATATCAAGATTCTTGACCGCCTTTTCGATCTTCTTGCTCTTGCCGGCGAACGCGTTGATCAGCCGTGGATCCCCATTGCAGGCCTTAACTGTAGCTTTCAGAATCTCGCCGTTTTGACCATTGCCGATTGCGATGCCGACTTTTTGTCCTTTCAGATCGACCTTCAGCTTCTTGGCGTCTTGAGCTCCCTGCTGCATGCTGCCAAAGATCTGCTTGCTTAATCCGAACGCCAAATGTTTCTTTTCCTTTTTAGCGGGCTTCTTTTCCGCTGACTTCGGTTTTGGCGCCTTTTCTGCTGGCTGACTGTCATCTTCAAGGGGGTAGACCCAGCGAATCGTCATGCTGTCCTGGGCGTCGTCATCGTTGGCGTACCAGGCCAGATCCACGATATCGCCTTCTTGTACCATGAACCGAATGCGGTCATCCTTGACGTGATAGGTAACCTTGGATCCATTAACCTTCAGCCGCTTTCCATAGATATTGTGGGTAACGACCAGCTCGCCATCCTTGCTTTCGACTATGGCTTGTTGGAATGCTTCAATCGGATCATAGTCGAGATCCAGGTGGTCCGTAACCCGCTTAATATACGCCTTAGATAATGAGTGATAAGGATCGCCATCAGCCAGAACGATATCGCCGTCCTGCAGATTCAGCATTCGGATCGTTTTCTCACTGATGAAAAACGCCTGCTGACCATAGGCATCCAACAGCTGGGCCCCAGCCAGGCGGCGCTGCACGACGTATTCGCCCTGGTTCAGATCAAACACCGACGACTGCTCAAGCAATTCGGCGAACGACGGCTCCGTTTCTGATTGAGAACGCGCTGGCAAAACCGGCTCCGTATCGGCTTCGTTCTTGGCAGACACCTGAACTGCCTCTTCATTGGCCTTAACTGTTTCAGCTACTTTAGGCTTCTCGATTGGCTTTTCATCAGTCTTGCCCTGGTCAGCCGTTTCGGGTTCCTTAGCGAGTTCAGCGGTTCGTTTGTCCGTCGCGTTTGTCCGCTCCCGCAACAGCGCGTCAAATCGTTGAACCGTCTCCTCTTTGATCAGCCCATCCGTTTGCGCTTCAGCAACTGCTTCTTGAAATGCGGTCAGCTTGGAAGCATCGTCGGTTTCCTTGGCCAGATTAACGCCAGCCGCGATCAGGTGCTCGATCAGCCGACTGGTGTCTTCCTTACCGGTCAGCATGTCCTTATATGTTTGCCGGGTCTGCTTCAGCTGCTGCGACGCGATCAGATAGTACGTGTTGGTCATCGCGTTGTCTTCAGCACCCAGATTGTAATGGCATTCCTCGAGATTCTTCTTAAGCGTGCCAAACGATGGCTGATAGTCTGAATCCTTGACCACTCTGCGCAGCTCGTTAGCAGTTGTCTCCATGATCGACTTGAAGATATGGATCGCATCATACTGAGCCAGCGTCAAGCCATCGCGCTTCTCAGCCGGGTTTTCCGCGAGAGCTGCCGCGTCCGAAACTGGTGTCTCTTCCTGCTCATCCTGCGTTTCCGCGTTCTCTTCATTTTCAGCCATCTCAGTTTCTTGGTTGTCTTCAACTGCCTCGTTTATTTCATCCTCGTTTATTTCATTCTGCTGAATTGCCGTGTCTGACGGAGATCCCGTTTCACGCGCCCCCATCGTCTCAGTGCCGTTTTCAGACTCACTTGGCAATCCGCTGCTCATCGGATTCTGATAGCCAGACTGATGCCGCAGCAGGTTCACGATCGACTGAACGGCTTCAATGCCTTCAACGCTTGGATTAGTACCTTTTATAATATCAATTATGTCTTTTCGATAGTCATACATGATTCCTCACCTCAGTTTTTATTTTATCAACCAGTCCGGACAATAAGCGTCTATGTATGAAAAAAGCTCTAAAAATTTCTGAAATCATGAAAAATAAGCCAGGTTGATTGAGCTAGAGTAGAACCGATCTGAAATTAATCTTTTATCGTTGATTATTCACTATTCACAATACATAATTCACTATTTACGTTGTAGAAGTTTGTTAAGTGTAGCTGAAAGTACCTATATATCAGCTTTTGTTAACCGTAAATAATCTACCATTTACAATCTACAATTCACTATTTACTATTCACAATCTATTATTTACATTGTTAAAGGTTATTGAATCCATTAGGCGGGTTACTAGGGTTACAGGCGCTACCGTCAGCAATGGCCGATTGCCGTTCCTTTCGGCCTCATTACTGTAGGACCATATTTCTCAGTCATGAAGCCCCATGTCAGGTTCAGCAAAACCAGTGAAATGAGATCGATTTGCCCCTTTAATTAAGTACCATTATTTTAATGAGAAGTTGGATATGGTGTTATTTTTAATTCTTCATCCAAATATTCTGCTAAAAAATTTCCTCTACACCTGCAAAACCCTGACATGTTAACTGTTTCATTAGCCAATTCTCATCATGATTTAGGACCTCCAGAACGTCTATATTTACTTTCCCATCAGTAATTAATGGAAAATGGAGATCCTCTTTAGAGTTCTTTAAGATTGTTATATGTCCTGTTTGCTCCATTAATGCGGATTTAACCTGCTTGATATTATCAATTGCTTGCGTTCTTAATTGAGCCATTAATTGATCAGCTGATAGTCCTACATATATACAATTACTTACACATAATTGGCCATTATGAATTAGGATAACCGGATGACCCCCTCCACTAATTGTCGAAAAAGGAGGCTCTGATTCCGTAAATATTTGATTATCATTACTATCAAGGACCATATTAGCAGGATAATCATAAATTGAATAATTGTTATCGAGCTATTATAAATAACCCCTCCGATAATTCCTCCCAAAATATAATTTTGGATCTGATTTAGAGGTGTATTAACTGCAAAATCGACTTTCCCTGATAAGTTGATTTGTAGTATCATAACCATGGTTCCTAAGATGAATTTAATTGCAATAAGAATATACATACCTATTATTTACTATATAAGTATATGGTCTTTCCTTTCTAAATATTATCTACTACTTACTATATAATAATCGCTTATTTCTGATTATGCACATAAACTTTATGGTTAATAATGTGGGCCCGTTGTAGTGTATAACTATTATGATCATTATTTAACTGAAGTTGATAATCATATCCTTTAAACCGGATTAGCATCCCGTTGTTAAGGGTCGTTTGATTAACCATTACCTGGTTTTTACTAAGATTGTGGTCTTGTGCAACCGCTTCAATAAAAGGAAGGATTTGACTAGATTGCCATTGGTTTTTGTGTACATAGGTTAGTTGTTCAATTTGAGTTCCTAAAAGAATTAGAGTAAATAACAGAAAAACTATGCTCAGATCCCGATACCGGGTTATTAAACAATGATGAAGGTATCGCAATAAGTAGTACAGAATTAATAATAAGGCTCCTAATATTATTCCGTAACTTACCACAGTAATAGTTTACTGATGAGTTTGCAAATAACTATAAGTATAAAAATCCATTTTAATCTCCTACTAACCTTATTTAAAAACAGATTATTTCTTATTCACTTTTAAAATTATTTTAATAAGCAGAGAAGTAAAATAGACATTTCCCTGTTCATTCATATGCACCTTATCCTGACCAAACCACTCAGCATGATTGTTAGCAGCTTGATTCCAGTCAATTACGTGCACGTTGCTGTGCTGCTTGGCAGTCTGCTTGATCTGATCACAAACCGTCTGTTCCCAGTCCCGCGTTGGTACGTGCGGCGTAATCCAATATATCTGATGATCGCTGCCGATTGCATTTAAGATATCATCAATTGTCTGTGTATTCATTGCGCCATTGGTTCCAAGGTTTAGAATCACGATCTTTTGCAGCTGGCCTTTTGCCTTGAGATCTTTAATGACTCTAGGCGTGGCATTGCCCTGACGACCAACTTCAGCATCAACATAGGCATGCGGCATGATTTCTTGAATATCCCGGGAGGCATCCGCCATTACCGAGTCCCCAATTGCCGTGATCTTAAGCTGTGAAGCGGCTTTTAGCTGAGCTGAGGTCAAACCGTATTTTTTCTGCAGCGACTTGCTGTTGACGTTAACTTTAGTCGTTTTTCCTTTGGCAATTTGTTGATTTTTCTGCGCGGTGGCCTGCTTGCTTTTTTCAATCCGGGTCTGTTCCGCGCTCTTTTTAATCGGTCGACTCGGCAGCATCAATCCACACAGAGCGATAAAGCAGATGATCACACCAGGGCCGATCTTGAACCATTGCCGCCAGTCGTGCATCTTAAAATCGATCCAGTGTCGAATGCTGTTTGGCAGATGACGCCATTGATAATGGGCCAATGGCTGTTCAACAAAACGATAGGAAAGCTCGCTGATCACCATGATCAACCCACATTCAATCAGTGCATTGAGCAATGGATGCTGGCCAATCTCAACTACTCGCTCATAAAAGACCATTACCGGCAGCTGATAGACATAGATACCATATGAACGCTGACCGATCCAGGCAAAAATCGGATTGGTCAGCCACCGATTCATATGACTGCCGGGATGAACCACGGTCGCAATTAAAAGCATCCCGATCAAACTATAGAAAAACATACCCCCACGATAGGTCCAGCTGCTCTGCCCTGGTAAGGAAAAAAAGCCCAGCAGCGTAATCAAAAGCGTACCGATCCCAACCCCATCCAAAATTTTGGCGGCCTGCGTCGTCAATTTGGCATTTAGATGATCGATCGGCCAGCACAGCGCCAGCCAGGAACCCAAAAGCAGCGAAAAGGCCCGCGTATCAGTTCCATAATAGACGCGGTTCAGATTATTTGGATCAAATAAGACGGCCATCTCAATTGCTGAGGCAACGGCCAGGATAAAAACGGTCCATTTAATACGCGTGCGTTTTCTCAAGACCAAAAACAGCAAAAACAAGATCAATGGCCACAAGAAATAAAATTGTGCCTCCACGCCTAAGGTCCACAGATGCGTGAACGGCGACTCACTATTAAAACGGTCAAAGTATGACTGTCCGTGACCAATCTCCCACCAATTATAGACCCAGAGCAGATTGGTAATGATCGTACTCTTGATGTTGTGTAATAGATCACGGGCGAATACTGTAATGTAGGCCGTCGTAACTGCCAGCATAACAATCAATACCGGATAGAGCCTGCGCAGCCGCTTGAGATAGAATTGCGTCAATCGAATTCCACCTGTTTGATCCATTTGACGCACCAGTTGCAAGGTCACGAAATATCCTGAGATCAAAAGAAACAGCGGTACGCCCAGATAGCCGCCCGGCAAGGTTGTCGGCAACAGGTGATAGATGATCACGCCAAGCACAGCCAGCGCCCTGACGCCATCGATTCCAGTTACGTATTGTTTAGACTGCATGAAATTTACTCCAAATTTAAAGATATCTTATGTAATTATAATCCTTATTTTATTAACAAAAGGAACTGATATTAATAAATTTTTTACAGAGTCTGTCTGTGATTTGCGAGAAACATACCGATGCTACAGTACAAAAGCTCATTCTCCTGGCAGAGCTAAGTCTAATCAGCTGCTTAATACTGTTATTTGAGAACTCAAAATGGTGATTAGTAATATTCCGAGTGCCGAAGTAAAACGTTAGAACGCTTTACAGGAGATCATCCAATGGTTAGCTGGAGATTCCACTGAAAAGACTGTTTTAATAGAAACCCAATCAATTAATATATTAAATACTTTTTTCAGCACTAATCCCCGAGTACATATTATGTTAATAATTGGTAAACAAAATGTGAAGTATTTTATAAGACATGGTAATATAAGAATGTGTAATGAACACTAGCATTACACGTAAAGAATAAAAAAGGAGGTAACAGTATGAGCAATAATAAATCTAGACATCGTCAACTTTTATTTATATCGGGACTAGTTTTATTTTCGTTATTAGGATCAATGTGGATATCATCTAATAATGGTGTGGCTGTACATGCTGATAACGAGACAAGTATTACTCAGAACAGCATGGGATCCGGGAATGTTGTTAATCAACAGGAAGAACCACAAAAGAATTCTGTTAATAGTAATACTACAGATAATACTAATCCTTCTGACGATCAGATTTCTCAGAAGCAAGTTACTAATACAGAAGCACAACCGAGAGCACCAGCTAATAATAATCAGTCGATGCAGGAGGGCCTTAATCATATAAGTAATAGCCAATACTCAACTTCTAATAGTGAGGTTAATACTAATCAAAGCCCGTCAGTTTCCGAGAATAATAGTTCCCCGTCTGCATATAATAAAGGAACCAGCGTTGATATTACGATTACCAATCAGAGGTCATCAACTAAGGAAATTTCAGGCGGAGGAACCACAGAATTCTCTTTTGATTTTTCTGTTCCCAACTCGGCAAGATCTGGAGACTATACAACGATATCACTTCCTAATGAGTTGGATTTTTCTAGAGATCAATCATTTAATGTCTATGCCCCTGATGGGAAGACTACGGTTGCCAGTGCAGTTATTAATAAAGAAAAAAAGACGCTGGTCTTAACGTATACAGATTATGTAGATACACATGACGATGTTACTGGCCACATTAATATGCAAATAATGGCTGATACAGAAAAGGTGAAAAAGGACACGATACTTCCTGCAACAATTAAAATAAACGGGAATGTAGTTACTATCGATAGCACGGGTATAAGCTATAAAGTTAATAAAGGTGATAGTGATATTGATTTTTATAAATATGGATGGATGGATTATAATAACAATGAACTTATCTACCGTATTATTATAAACACAACTAATTCTGAACGGAATAATGTTATTATTAAGGATATTCTTAATTCTGCTGGAGTTAATTACGAACAGTCAAGCATAAAAATTGCAACTGGAACTTGGGTTAAGGACGCCAATAACTATTGGTCATTGGCTAACTATAAAGAAGTAACTGAAAAATATACCCCTGAATTCAATGGCTCATCTTTTTCTGTGAATCTTGGTAATATCAATCAGGGTTTCTTTATCACATATAAGGTAAAGCCTTCTCATAAGTTGATTAACGGAGAACAAATTAAAAATTCATCAAGTTATTCATATAACGACCATAAGATGAATGAATATACTAATACAGTATATTATCAAGAGGCAAATGGTACTGCAAACGGATATAACTATAGTTTAACAATAAAAAAGGTGGATGAATCTGGCAATCCATTACATGGCGCTACCTTTGATGTAATTCGACAGTCAACTGGAGAAGTTGTAGGAACTATCACAACAGATTCCTCAGGACAGGGCACTATCTATGGGTTGTTACGTGATAGTTACCAATTGAAAGAGGTCAGTGCACCTAAGGGATATCAATTAGCAGATACGGTAATCGTAACTTCTACAAATTTTGATTCAAAAGGGGCCGTTATTAAAATTATCGATAAGATTGAGAAAACCTCAGTTTCAGGGACGAAGACTTGGAGAGATAACAACAATCAAGATGGAATCCGCCCAAGTTCAATCACCGTGAACTTATTGGCTAACGGTCGGCAAGTCGTAAGTAAGACGGTTAGTGCTAGTGATAACTGGCAATACAGTTTTGACAACTTAGCCGCTTATGCTAATGGTCAGAAGATTACCTACACAGTTACGGAAAATGCAGTTGCTGGGTACACCAGTACTGTTGATGGTTACAACATAACCAACAACCACACTCCTGCCACCGTCAAGGTATCTGGAACCAAGACTTGGAACGATAACAACAATCAAGATGGAATCCGCCCAAGTTCAATCACCGTGAACTTATTGGCTAACGGTCGGCAAGTCGTAAGTAAGACGGTTAGTGCTAGTGATAACTGGCAATACAGTTTCGACAACTTAGCTGCTTATGCTAATGGTCAGAAGATTACCTACACGGTAACGGAAGATGCAGTTGCGGGGTACACCAGTACTGTTGATGGTTACAATATTACTAATACCCATAATCCGACAACGCCTAAGAAGCCCCAGGTTCCTAATAACCCGACAACGCCTAAGGAACCTCAAGTTCCTAATAATGGGAATAAGGTAACACCAAAGGCTTACACTCAAGGTAAAACCTACGAAAAAACAGGTAAATTACCTCAAACAGGTAATGAATCATCAATGGGTATGATGTTAATTGGACTAGTGACGTTATTGCTAAGCTTGGGTTTAGTAGTTATAAATAGATTTACTATTTGATCATGATTGAATGATCGTAAGCACTCCACAACGAACCGGGTTGAATCTTAACCATTGATGGTATCTCAGATCCCTGGGTTCAAACAAAAATAGTGGGCGACCAACGCAATTTTCTGCGTTAGTCGCCCGCTTTGATTTCTCTATTAAACACGATATCTGGCGTGTTACGTTGCGTGTAAACCGTTAGTAATGGTTAAAAATACTTAAAGACGTGGTACTGTACCCTGTCAAGGTAACACTTAAAAAAATAAAAAATTAGTCTATACGGCCTCATTGCGGAAGTCCTCCGCGGTGAGGTTGTTTCGTTTGCTGGAAATCTCGA
>OGIU01000873.1_pt1 | contig 16430 bp, 12 predicted proteins | sample 1571791 | NCBI WGS metagenome assembly OGIU01 (sample SAMEA2582104, study PRJEB24529) | metagenome | biome: Human gut stool | place: China | collected 2011
TATTAATAGCACACCAACGGCAACTGCTGAAAAAGTAAAAACTGATGAAACAGTTTATTTTAAAATTTTTGATGATAATGGAAGTGAATATTTAAAATATGGCGAAGACTATAAGGAGGATATGATTAATTTCAATGCTAATTCCTTTACTTTTTCTAATAAAGATAAGATAAATATTTTTTCTACCTCTATTGAGGTATCTAATGATGAAGGAACTCTATTATTTTATCTAAGTCAAAATGATGATTTATCATTTAGAAGTTCTTTTATGTGTGAACTACGTTTTGATTTAGTAATTGCTCTATCTTCTAAAGGCTATAATAAAATAATTGATGCCTTAAAGAATGGTAAAACCTTAACTACTTATATTCCTTTTAAAAATGCAGACAAAAAGTTAGTTAACATTCAAGGAATTATTGAAGGTTCAGATCAATCACTAGCACCATTAATCCTTACTGCACACTTTGATCATCTCGGTAGTGATTCACAAAATAATATTTATTACGGTGCTTTAGACAATGCTTCTGGTACTTCATTTTTATTGGAACTTGCCAATACCTTATCCACCTTTGGCAAACCTAAACGCTCCATAATTTTTGTTGCTTTAAATGCTGAAGAACTTGGACTTAAAGGGTCTAACTTTTTTGCTGAGAACAATTACTTTGATATTAAAAATTCAAAAGTTATTAATTTTGACATGATAGGTGCAAAAGATTGTCCCATTACCTTTATTCAAGGAGTAGCCTTCAAAGGTAATTCTTCTAACATCTTAAATTCACTTTCTAATATCTGTTCAAATGACTCTATAGAATATCTAGTGGAATACGAAAATTCTAGCGATCATGCAAGCTTTAATGAATTAGGCATTGATGCATTAACCATTTGCCATAGTGATACGTCACATATTCATACACCAACTGATACTGTAGACTATATTGATACTGATGCCATAAATACAGTATATAAAGTAGTTAATAAAGAAATTAAAAAAGATTGCTACAGTACTGTAACAACCTTTATATATAGTAGAAAATCTATTAATTTATTATTAATTATACTTTTAGCACTTATTATCATTGGCATACTAAATACAAAACCTTTCAAGAAATCTTCTTGATTTCTTGAGTTAATCAGTGCATATCCCTACGCTAATGCACCTAATTAAGTCGTCACAAGTGAAGTATAATGGAATTAAAAAATCCCATTATACTTTTTATTTTTGTGCTTCCTGCTTTAAGTAGCTTATGATAAATTGGTCGATTTCTCCATTCATTACAGCATTTAAATTAGATGTTTCTTCATTTGTTCTGTGATCCTTCACCATATTGTATGGATGGAATACATATGATCTTATCTGACTTCCCCATCCCATGTCTTTAAGCTCACCTGTTAAATCTTCGATTTTTTCTTTATGAGCTCTTTCTTTTAATTCAATAAGCTTTGACTTAAGCATTGCCATTGCAGTATCTTTATTTGCAAATTGACTTCTCTCATTTTGACATTGCACCACAATACCTGTTGGTAAGTGAGTTATTCTAATAGCTGATTCCGTCTTATTAACGTGCTGACCACCTGCTCCACTGGCTCTATAGGTATCTATCTTTAAATCCTCTGGTCTTATATCAATATCTTGATCCTTAGTTAATTCTGGAAGAACTTCTACTGAAGCAAAAGAAGTCTGCCTTTTTCCATTGGCATTAAATGGTGAAATTCTTACCAATCTATGGACTCCTTTTTCAGCCTTTAAATAACCATAAGCAAATTCACCTTTTACTTTTAAAGTTACACTTTTAATACCAGCTTCATCACCTTCTAAAAGATCTAAAGTTTCAACTTTATATCCCTTCTTATCACACCATCTTGTATACATTCTAAGAAGCATTTCAGTCCAATCATTAGCATCTGAGCCACCAACACCTGCATGTAAGTTTAAGATGGCATTATTTCTATCATATTCACCTGATAAAAGAAGCTCTACACGATAATTTTCAACTTCTTTTTCAATTGATCTTATTTCTTTTATAACTTCATTTATAGTATCTTCATCCTCTTCTGCTAATTCAGCCAATACTTCTATATCATCAATTCTACTTACTAAGTTTTCATATCTTTCTATTTTATCTTTTATTATCTTACATTCTTTAGTAACTTCTTCTGCTCTTTTAACATCATCCCAAAATCCATTTTCTTGCATTTGAAGCTCTAATTCTTGAAACCTTTTTTCTAAGCCTCCTTTGTCAAAGTGAAGCCCCCATTTCCTTTAATATATTTTTTAAACCTGTTAGTTTAGAAACTTCTTGTTCTAACTTTAATAACATTGTATCACTTCCTTACCTTAAATAAGCAAGGTGAAAAATGCCTAATTAAAATAAGACACTTTCCACCAATAGTTTTATATTTCTAATTATGCTTCTCTACCACAGCAGTTTTTATATTTCTTTCCGCTTCCACATGGACACATATCATTTCTGCCAACTCTATTTTCACTTTTTACTGGCTCATTTTTCACTGACTTATCATTTCCATGACTTGCACCAGTTTCTTCTGCAACCTTTTCTCTTTCAACTGGTCTTTCTGCTCTTACATGATATAGTAATTTAACAGTTTCCATCTTAATTCCTTGTATCATTTCATCAAACATTGCACTACCTTCCATTTGGTATGCTTGAATTGGGTCTTGTTGCTTATATGCTCTTAATCCCATTCCTTGTTTTAAATGATCCATATTATCTATATGTGCCATCCATTTTTGATCAACAACTCTTAAAAGAATTACTCTTTCAATTTCTCTCATTTGCTCTTGACCAAACTCTTCTTCTCTTTCACTATAGATACTTCTTGCTTTTTCTACTAATATACTTATTATTTCTTCATTAGATAAATCTGCTAACTCATCTACAGTAAATGTTCCATGTGGGAAACATATATCTTCAAGATATTTTAATAACTCTTTTATATCCTCTTCAATATCTATATGTTCACCAACTAAATGACTGTTAACTGAAGATGTTATTACTTCCTCTATCATTCCTTCAATTTGCTCTTTTAAGTTCTTTCCATCAAGAACTTCAGCTCTTTGCTTGTAAATAACTTCTCTTTGTAAATTCATTACATCATCATAACCTAATAAATTCTTTCTTATGTCAAAATTATTTCCTTCAACCTTCTTTTGAGCATTTTCGATAGCCTTAGTAACCATTTTACTTTCTATAGCTTCATCTTCCTGTAATCCTAATTTATCTATAACACCTTGAATTTTTTCTGAACCAAATATTCTCATTAAATCATCTTCCAATGAAATATAGAATACTGATTCACCAACATCTCCTTGACGTCCTGCTCTACCTCTTAATTGATTGTCAATTCTTCTTGATTCATGTCTTTCAGTACCAATTACTTTTAATCCACCAACTTCTAGTACACCTTCTCCAAGCTTAATATCAGTACCTCTACCAGCCATATTTGTTGCTATAGTAACCATACCTAATTCTCCAGCATGAGAAATAATTTCAGCTTCCTGTTCATGATATTTAGCATTAAGAACTTGATGTTTTATTCCCCTCTTCTTTAATAAAGATGAAATATATTCTGACTTATCTACACTAGCTGTACCTACTAATACTGGTTGATTTTTACTATGAGCCTCTATAACTTCTTCAACTATTGCATTATATTTTCCTTTTGCATTTTTATAAATCATATCATGTCTATCTATTCTTGCTATAGGTTTATTTGTTGGAATTACTATAACATCTAATCCATAAATTTCTCTAAATTCATTTTCTTCTGTTAAAGCTGTACCTGTCATACCTGAAAGCTTATTATACATTCTAAAGTAGTTTTGGAAAGTAATTGTTGCAAGAGTTTTTGATTCTCTTTGAATCTTAACTCCTTCTTTAGCTTCAATTGCTTGATGAAGCCCATCTGAATATCTTCTACCTTCCATAAGTCTTCCAGTAAATTCATCTATAATAACTACTTGATTATCTTTAACAATATAATCTTTGTCTAATCTCATTGTATAATTTGCCTTTAATGCTTGAGTTACATAATGTTGAAGTTCTAAGTGTTCTGCTTCTGCATAATTTTCAATACCAAAATATTTTTCTGCTTTTTCCATACCACTATCTGTTAATAAAACAGCACTTGCTTTTTCATCAATATTGAAATCTTGATCTGCTATTAAACTTTTAACAAAATTGTCTGCTACATTATAAAACTTGGTAGATTTATCTCCCATTCCTGATATTATAAGAGGAGTTCTTGATTCATCTATTAAAATTGAATCAACCTCATCTACTATTGCAAAATTAAGTTCTCTTTGAACTCTTTCTTCTTTATATATAACCATATTATCTCTTAGATAATCAAATCCAAATTCATTATTTGTTCCGTATGTTATATCACAGTTATAAGCTTCTCTTCTTTGAGCTGGTGTAAGTCCATGAATTATACATCCTGTTGTTAAACCTAAAAATCCATATAGTTTTCCAACTAATTCTGATTGAGTTTTTGCTAAATAATCATTTACTGTGATTACATGAACACCTTTTCCTGCTAAAGCATTTAAATATGCTGGAAGAGATGCAACAAAAGTTTTACCTTCCCCTGTTCTCATTTCAGCTATTCTTCCTTGATGAACTACCATTCCTCCAATAAGTTGAACTCTAAAATGCTTTATTCCTAAAACTCTCCATGAAGCTTCTCTACAAACTGCAAATGCTTCTGGTAATATATCATCTAAAGTTTCACCTTTTGATAATCTATCTTTAAATTCCGTAGTTTTATTTCTTAACTCATCGTCACTTAACTTTTGCATTGATTCATCTAATGATTGTATTTTATCTACTACAGATCCAAGTCTTTTAACTTCTCTCTCGCTATAAGTCCCAAATAGTTTTTCTATAAATCCCATAAGTATATCCTTTCGTCATCTATATCAAATGATTTTTTCTTTAATATTCTTTCTATAGATTATAACATTTAGCATATTTATAATTCAACTATAAAACTACTGTCTTTCAATCTATATGCTTTCTCCAAAAATAAAAGCCACCTATCTTCTAAAATAGGTGACTTTTTCTATAATATTATTTATAATCTGGTTCTAAAAGTCCATAATTTCCATCTTTTCTCTTATATATTACATTTACATTATTTGAATCAGCATCTCTGTATACAAAAAAGTTATGTTCAATTAACTCCATCTGTAGCATTGCTTCCTCTGGACTCATTGGCTTTATATTAAATCTCTTTACTTTAACTATTTCTCCATCTTTTTCTTCATTTTCTTCTACTGTTAAAGGCTCAAAATTAGTAAATCTTAAAGAATCATTATTTCTTCTTTGTAACTTAGTCCTTTGCTTTCTTATTTGTCTTTCTAATTTTGCTTCTACTAAATCTATTGATTTGTACATATCTTCAGTAGTTTCTTCACATCTTAGGATAACTCCATTAAAAGGTATAGTAACCTCAAAAATTTGATTGTTTTTTTGCACTGTAAGTGTGACTCTTGCTTCTATATCTGGACTAAAATATCTATCTAATTTAGATATCTTCTTTTCAACCATCTCTTTTAATGCTGGTGTTACATTAATATTTTTACCTATTACTGTTACTTTCATAAAGTCAACCCCTCTCGTTTTTACTCAAAATATTAATATAAATATTAATATTAATTACCTTTCATATTTATATTTTACCACCATTCCCTTTGACTTACAATAAACATATGTTAAATTTTCAGAAAATTAAAACTCTTTTTTCAACATCCTTTTAATGACTTTTACATTAATTTTCAAAATATTATCTACTTTAAGTAAAAAATAAAAAAACACTAATTTAAATTAAATTAGTGTTTTTTTATAAAGCTAGCTGACCTGGCTTTTGCCCCCACACTCGCCTACTGGAGCTTTTGCTACCCGGAATTAACCTCTCACTACTAACACTCTCAACATCTCTGTTGGTAGGACTAACATCTATACCGCACCATGCTCATTAGCTCTTTGTCTAACTTACGTGGATCGTTTCGCCTGCGACTGGCATCGACTTTCATCCACAGACCTAGCTTTATACTACTATTATATATTGCTTTTTGCAATTGTCAATAGATAAATTTTATTTATATTGCATTTTTCGATACTTTTTTTACATTCATTTATAGTAGCACCAGTGGTATAAACATCATCAATTAATAAAATATTTTTTCTAAAAAGCTTTTCTTTATTTTTTATTGTAAAAGCATTTAATATGTTTTTTGCTCTTTCTTCTTTCCCTAAAAGCTTTTGTTCTTTTGTTTCTTTTACCTTTACTAAACAATCAATAATAGGTATGTCTAAAGCTATACTCATATTTTTTGCTAGCACCCTACATTGATTAAATCCTCTTTTTTTTAATGATTTCTTACTTATGGGTACATAACATATGTAATCTATACTTAAATGTTTTTCCCTAATTATCTGGCATAGAAAATCAGCTAAAACCTCACCTGCTATAAAGCTCTTATGATATTTTAAATTTAGAATAAGTTTTTTAAGTACTCCTCCATAATATCCATAAGCTATTATTTCTTCTTGCTCTTGAACTCTCTTTATATCACTTTTGCACCTGCTACATATTCCTCTAAATCCTTCAATTCCACAAATTATGCATTTATTATCATATGGGTAAATAATATCTAAAAGTGCTTCTATTACAATATTTATTATCTTAATAAATTCTTTTCCCATAATTTTTTATTAAATTCTCTTATTATATTCCTAGACTTATCCATCTCTACAGAGGTTTCTCTTGAAACCAAAAGAACTTCTGGTAATATATCACTTTTTACATATATACATCCACATAAATACACAATTTGTTTATAAGTATAACTTGCATCATCACCAAATAATATTAATATATTTACATCTTCAATGCTATTTATATAATCTCCCATGCTGTTTGTTACTATAAAAGCAGGCTCATTTTTAACAATATTTTCTATATTTTTAAAATCATCACCTTTTTCATACTTAACAACTTTTGCATTATTATCTTTTAAATTATTCTTATAGGTATAATATACCTTACTTAGTTTTTCTTCGTCAGGAACCATAATAATTACATTTTTATTATTATAGCTAAACCATTTCACATATTCATATACCGCCAGTGGAATATCATCTTCTAATTTTATCCTAGTATTTAGAAATCTTGGTTCTATCATTGGCATAGGATTTAATAAATAAACCAAATCCATATTTTCACCAATAGGAAACACTCTTTCACAACTATAAATAATTATCTTATTAACCTTCCAATATACCTTTTCAATAGCATCTCTTATATCTTTTATTGTTGATTTAGAAAACATAGTTATATCATCAAATATAATAAGGCTATATTCCTCTCCTATATTCTCTATTTCATCTATTGAAATAAATGTTATACCATTTTCTATATCACCAGGCATAATCTTTTGAATGCTTTTCATATACAGTTCATCATGACTCTTACTCTTTATCTCATCAGAACCCATACTAAAAACATATAATACCTTTTTATTATCATTTATCAACCTACTTATTAAATCAAAAAAAACAAAACCTGTATTATACGGTCTGCTTTTTATATTTAATACCTTGGTCTTTTTTTTATACCAAGATATTATATTTTTAAAAGCATAACTCAACTCTTTATAATTCACTTATCAAATACCTCTTTTTCTAACCTACTCAATCATATTCTTATCTATCGTTATATCCATTATTCTTTCTTTCAATGAAGAATATCTCTTCATATTATTAGTATTATTAACCATATATTGAAGAGATTTTTGATTTCCAACAACAACCACTAACTCTTTTGCTCTTGTTATACCAGTATACAGTATATTCCTATTCATCAAAAATGCTGACCCCATAAATGTTGGCATAACTACAACTTTAAATTCACTTCCTTGGCTCTTATGTATAGTAATTGCATATGCTAATTCTAATTCATCTAAAAACATAAATTCATATACAACTCTTCTTTCATCATCAAAGACTACACTTAAAACCTTTCTTTCTTCATCTATGGTTTCAATATATCCCATATCTCCATTGAAAACACCTACACCTTTATTTTCACCATCTCCACCAATTCTATGCCATTCAAGAGAGTAATTATTCTTTATTTGCATAACCTTGTCGCCTTCTCTGAAAACTATATCTCTTACCTGCTTTTCCTTCTTATCTTTGCAACTTGGATTTAATATTGCTTGTATTTCATTATTCAAATTATCAACACCTAAAATACCTTTTCTTGTAGGAGATAAAACTTGTATATCCCAAATTTTGCTCCACTTTGTATTAAATGATGGAAGCCTTCTATTTACTAAATCAAGGACAGTACTTAAAATATTTTCAACTTCATCTCTAGCATCAAAGAAAAAATCACCTCCTTTTTTATTTAAATAGGGCATTTCTCCATTATTAATCTTATGGGCATTGACTATTATCATACTTTCTTTTCCTTGCCTAAATATTTCCTTTAATCTTACAACATTGATAAACTTACTGTTGATTAAATCCCTAAGAACATTTCCTGGTCCTACAGATGGCAACTGATCCACATCCCCCACTATTATTACCCTTGTTCCTAACTTTATAGCTTTTAAAAGACTATTCATCAGCATTATATCTATCATCGATGCTTCATCTATAATAATCACATCTGCTTCTAAAGGCTCACTTTCCCCTTTACAAAAAAAAGAGTTTTCCTCATCACTTACTCCCATCTCTAAAAGCCTATGAATTGTTTTTGCTTCTCTTTCTGTAGACTCACTCATTCTTTTAGCAGCTCTTCCTGTAGGTGCTGCTAAAAGAACCTTCATACCACTATTTTCATATATTTCAATTATACATTTTATTATAGTGGTTTTACCTGTTCCAGGTCCACCTGTTATTATTTCTATACCATTTTCAAAAGCTCCCAGTATGGCTTTCTTTTGTGATGGAGCAAATTTAATGTTATTTTTCTTTTCAAATGTACTAACTTCAAATTCTACATCAGTATTTATGGTCTGGAAATTTTCTATACATAAAGTTATTATTTTATTCGTTACTCCCAATTCACAATAATAATATGGTAGAGAATATACAGCTTCTATATCTTTAATTTTTTCAATCTTCAACTTTTCTTCAAGGACGCAGTTATATATATTTTCTTCAATAATTTCTTTACTTACAGCCAATACCTTCTGACATTCTTGAATTAGCTTATCCTTTGGCATATATGTATTTCCCATGGCAGAAAAGTTATTTAAAACATATCTTATACCACTTTGTATTCTAAAGGAAGATGTATCTTCAACACCAAATTCCTTAGCAATTTTATCAGCTGTCAAAAATCCAATACCTGATATTTCATCATTTAATATATATGGATTGATTGATACTTTATTTATTGAATCTGCCCCAAACTTTTTATATATCTTTAAGCATTGGTTTACCGTAATTCCATGTTTTTGAAAAAATATCATTATATCTTTTAAATCCTTTGTTTCAATATAAGACTCATATATTATGTTAAATTTCTTTTCACCAATTCCTTCAATTTCTTTTAATCTCTCAATATTATTATCAAGAATATGTAAAGTATCCTTACCAAATGCCTTTACTATTTTTTTAGCTGTTACTGGTCCTATTCCATGTATAATCCCTGTACTTAAATACTTCTCTATTTCTTTTGATGATGAAGGTAATTTTTCTTTATATTCTTCTATACTAAACTGTCTTCCAAATTGCTTATGCTGAATAAACGTCCCTTTAACTTCAATTTGTTGCCCTTCTTGTAGTAGAGGCATTACACCTACAATTGTTATTAGTTCTTTATTAGCTGTAATCTTCGCAACAGTATATCCTGTATCTTCACTTTTAAATATAATAGCTTCCACTGAACCTTCTAATACTAGTGATTCCATCTATATTTCCAACCCTTCCAAAGTTCTCTCTTGTAATTATATTATTATATCATAATAACAAGAAAAGGTGGATTATGAAAAACACACCCCACCCTTGTACTAATTAAAGAAATCTTTTGATTTCTCCAACTTTATTTAATTGTTCCCATGGAAGATTTAAATCATGTCTTCCAAAATGTCCATAAGCAGCTGTTTGCTTATAGATAGGTCTTCTTAATCCTAAATCTCTGATAATTGCACCTGGTCTTAAATCAAATACCTTTTCTACTATTGATACAATTTCATCATCATTTATTTTACCTGTTCCAAAAGTTTCTACTGATATAGATACTGGCTTAGCTACACCTATTGCATAAGCTAATTGTATTTCTATTTTATCTGCAACTCCTGCTGCTACTAAATTCTTGGCAACCCACCTTGCAGCATATGCAGCTGATCTATCTACTTTAGTTGGATCTTTTCCTGAGAAAGCACCACCACCGTGTCTTCCACTTCCTCCATAAGTATCTACTATAATCTTTCTACCTGTTAATCCACTATCACCTTGTGGTCCACCAACAACGAATCTTCCTGTTGGATTAATGAAATATTTTGTTTCTTCATCTAATAATTCTGCTGGAATAACAGACTTTATTACATGCTCCATTAAATCTCTTCTTATTTGTTCTTGTGAAACTTTTTCATCATGTTGTGTTGATATTACTACTGTATCTATTCTTACAACATTATTTCCATCATATTCAACAGTTACTTGAGTCTTTCCATCAGGTCTTAAATAGCTTAATGTACCATTCTTTCTTACTTCTGTAAGTCTTCTAGCTAACTTATGGGCAGTTATTATTGGTAATGGCATAAATTCTTCTGTTTCATTAGTTGCATAACCAAACATCATTCCTTGATCTCCAGCACCAACTGCTTCAACATCATCTTTATTTCCTTGTTTCGCTTCAAGAGCTTCATCAACTCCCATAGCTATATCACTAGATTGTTCATCTATTGATGATAATACTGAACAAGTATCGCAGTCGAATCCATATTTTGCTCTATCATATCCAATTTCTTTTATAGTATCTCTAACTACTTTAGGAATATCAACATAACAGTTAGTTGAAATTTCCCCCATAACTAGTACCATTCCTGTAGTTACTGTTGTTTCACAAGCAACTCTTGCATTTGGATCCTTTGCTAATATGTTGTCTAATACTGCATCTGATATTTGATCACAAATCTTATCTGGATGCCCTTCTGTAACTGATTCTGATGTAAATAATTTTCTCATTATGCTTAGCTCCTCTCTTCTAGGCATGATATTAATTCTAAGCAATTAAAAACAATAAAAAAAACTCTTCAATAAGAAGAGCCTATATTCATAAGGTCTTTTCTTATCTTGCAAAATTTCTTGCAGGAATTGGCACCACACCTAAAAATGTAAAGTACAAAATTTAAAATGTAAAATTACTATAATTTTTCATTTTTAATTCTCCATTCTTCACTCCTAAATAGGTTGCCGGGTTTCACAGGGCCCTTTCCCTCCACCTCTCTTGATAAGAATTAATATCATGTTTAATTTTCAATCAATTATAACATTATCCCCAAATTATGTCAATATCTATTTCAAAGAAAATAAACACCAATTTTAATATTCATTGTATCAAAATTGGTGTCAAGTCATGGTGGAGGAGGACGGATTCGAACCATCGAAACGAAACGTAACAGATTTACAGTCTGCCCCCTTTGGCCTCTCGGGAACTCCCCCATTTAATAAATTTCTTTATTAACACTTTGTCTTTCGGCAACTACTTGCTAAACTGACAATGATTAGTATATATGTTTTTATTACATATTGCAACTTCATATTTCGTCATTTAAGTAATTTATAGCTATTTATCGAAGTTTTTATTCTATTTTTCTCTTTTTTACTCATTTTTACTCCCTAAACTTCTATATCTATTTTTATTTTAATTATCAGATAATGCTAAAAAGTTATTTATGTTATTGAATTATATTAAGTAAAAAATATTCATATATATTTATTGTGAGAGGGGGGATTCTTTTGCAAAAACTTAAAATAAATTATAATTCAAATTCAGCCTCCATGAAAATTGCTGAATTTTTAAAAAAATATATTAAACCACAAACCATTATTGTTTGTATTGGTACCGATAAATGTATTGGAGATTGTCTTGGCCCTCTTGTTGGCACATTACTTAAGGAAAATAGTTTTCCTATTCCTATATATGGTACTTTAGCCGATCCTATACACGCACTTAATCTTGAGAAAAGCATCTATGAAATTAAAAGAATATATCCCTATTCAACAATTATTGGTATAGATGCTTGTTTAGGTGATGCTAATTCCATTGGAGAAATTCATGTGCGTGACTTTCCCATTCACCCTGGAAAAGGTGTTGGCAAAATGTTACCTGATGTTGGCGATGTATCCATTATTGGAATTATAGATTCTAGTGATAATTCAGAATTTTTCACTTCCAGGAGTATACGTTTAAACTTAATATTTGAAATGGCTAAAGTAATATCAAATGGATTAATCCAATCTTATTCCAAATAAATATTTACTATATATCAAAAGAAAAGCTAGGTTTAGCCTAGCTTTTGTACTACTCAATTAAAGATATTTCATTTCCACTATCATCAAATTGTAATTTATTAATATAATTTAAAACTTGACCTGTTCCTTCTACTACTGCTTCCACTGAATTTTCAGCTATTTTTACATTTAATCCAGTGTTAACTTCGATAAGTTTATCTAATCCATATAATAATGAACCTCCGCCAGTCATTATTATTCCTTTTTCAATTATATCTGACGCTAATTCTGGTGGAGTTTTTTCTAATATAGATTTAACCCCGTCCACTATTAGGCCAACAGGTTCTTCAAGTGCTTCTCTTATTTCTTCAGATGTAATTTCCACTTGATCAGGCAATCCAGTTACTAGGTTTCTTCCCTTCATTATATAAGAACTTTCTCTTGCATCTTTATATGCACAACCTATATTAATCTTTAGATCTTCAGCAGTTTTTTCACCTATCATGATTCTATGCTTTAATCTAACATATTTTACTATAGCCTCATCAAATCTATCACCAGCTGATTTAATTGATTTTCTTATTACAACTCCACCTAGAGAAATAACAGCTATATCGGTAGTTCCACCACCTATATCTACTATCATATTACCATCAGGCTTGGTTATATCTATGCCAGCTCCAATAGCTGCAGATAATGGTTCTTCTATTAAATGCACTTCCTTAGCACCTGAATTTTTAGTAGCATCAATTACTGCTCTCTTTTCAACTTCTGTAGCTTGTGAAGGTATACATACCATTACTTTAGGAGCTATAATTTTCTTACCCCCACATGCTTTTTTTATGAATTCCTTTAGCATTTTTTCAGTTATGTCATAATCAGATATAACACCATCTTTTAAAGGTCTTACCGCTACAATATTTCCTGGTGTTCTTCCTATCATATTACGAGCTTCTTCACCTACTGCTAAAATCTTATTATTAACTTTATTAATAGCAACCACTGAAGGTTCTTTTAATATTACACCCTTACCTTTCACATAAACCAATACCGTTGCAGTACCTAAATCAATTCCTAAGTCTGCACTTTTTCTCCAAAACCACATTAAATTTCACTCCTATTATATACATAACAATTTAAAAATAATCATTTTTCAACAAAAATTACCTTTATACACCATTATATATATAATAAAGTTATCATTCAATAGCTTTATACTTCATTTTGGTAGCTTTTCCACCTCTTATGTGTCGTTCTGATTTATTAAGTTCCAATACAGAATGTGTCTGTTCTGCTATAGCTGGATTAATCTTAGGAAGTCTCTCTGTCATATCCTTATGAATTGTACTCTTGCTTACTCCAAACACCTTTGCGGTCTTTCTAATTGTAGCCTTTGAATCTAATATATACTTAGCTACTTCTAATACTCTTTCTTCTATATAATCTTTCAAATTACTACCTCCTTTTTTAATAAAACAATCATACCTTCACTAGCCAAACTAATGGCCAGTGAAGATTTATGAAAATTTACATTTAAAAATTAAAATAACTTGATGGATCTACTGACTTTCCGTTAGAATCTTCAACTTGAAGATTTAAAACATCACCGCATATATCAGATGTGAATACTAAAGAACTATTTCCTATTATTCCAAGTTCTTGTCCTTCAGTTACCATATCTCCTTCTGAGACATATACTTCAGGATCCAAGTTAGCATATTTTGTTTTTAATCCATTTGCATGTGCAACAACTATATAATTACCATCTTCACTATTGCTTCCCACTTCTTTAACTTGACCTTCTGCAGCACACTTAACAACACTTCCAATAGGTGCTTGTAAATCTACACCTCTTCTAGTCATTATTATTTGTTCTTCATCAGTCTTTTTCACTTCAATCATTTCACCAAAAGTTCTACTTACAGTTGCTTCTAAGGGTAATGAAAAAACAATTCCATTTTCACTTCCAGACATCACTGCCGCATCTCCTGATTCAGCTATATCTGCAACTTCACTATCAGCTTCTGAAACAGTTGAAGTCTCTTCTTCATTTACAGACTCTGCTACTTCATTATTAGTAACATTGCTTGAATTGCTTTCAGCTCTCTCTGCATTTTGAATCTTTTCATTATTTGCACTTTCTGATGGTTCTAATGAAGTATTCTCCTCAACATTTAAACTTAAATTCTTTTCAGCACTATTATTCTTATTTGCTGTACTATTTCTATTTATGGTAAATACAGCAACAGTTGCTATAACACACAAGCAAATAAATAAAACAAAGTAAAAACCCTCCTTTCTAAAAAAGTTTTTAACTTTATCACTGTTGTTACTGTTCATATCAACACCTCCTTTTTGTAGTCTTACCGTTTTCATTGAATTAATTCAATTTAGACAACATTTCCGTATAACAAATTTCCCTTTAATATGACAAAAGGGTCCTTTGAAATATCTCAAAAGACCCTTTTATACATTATCACTATTCTGTTAATTCTAAGTTTGTTATTTCAACACCAGTATAATAATGCTTAAGTATTTCCTCATAATTGCTTCCATTCTTAGCCATTGCATTTGCTCCCCATTGACTCATACCTACTCCGTGCCCATACCCTTTACAATGAAAGGTTATATAATCACCATTGAATTCGTAAGTGAAATTAGTTGAGTTTAATGACAAAGCTTTTCTAAAATCTACACCTCTTATTTCTACATTATTGATATTTAGCTTTATTACTCCGCCTGCTGCACTGCTTGACTTTATGTTAAAATTATTTTTAATATTTTCTACTGTTACATTTAAATTAGTGAAATTTGAATTTAATAAATAGACAAAATCACTTATCTTCAAGGTCTTATCACTGGTATATTTAGGTGCTGATTCCTCTCCTGTACTTGCAACAGACCTTAAATATGGTATTTCTCCTAAATATACATCTTCTGAGTTTTCAGTTTGCCCTGAACTTGTGGAAAAGAACTGTGGATATAATACAAGTTCCCCTTCATAACTTAAAACTTGTCCACTTGTCTCGTCTACTGCTTCCTTTATTTTATTCCAATACTCATTTGCATAATCTGCATCCCATTTTTCCAACCGCTTTTCTTTTGATGTGTATACTTGACAATGGGTTGAATCGCAAATATCTATCCCTTCATGAAGGGTACATCTATTAAGTTTTTTACTGGCCAGATATGTCCTAGCAGTAACAGCTTGTGCTTTTAATGCTTCTTTTTCAAAATTAGCTGGCATCTCATTAGAAACGACACCACATATATAATCCTCTAAGTTAACTTCTTCAATTTCTCCTGTTTCAGTTATATATACCCTAATGGTTTCATTACCTTTCATTATTATATTATTATTTTGTTTTGTGCTAGCCTCCACTACTTCATTTGTATCAGTTATTTTTTCTACATCATTGGTACTTATCTTAGCACTTACCTTAGGCTTCATAATAAAAATTGGCATAGCAATCATAAATACTATAATAGCTAAAGTAGTAAAATCAGCAAAAGCTAATGCTGAAAATAACCATGAAATGGATGCGGATAAATTATATATAGCATCAATAGTTGCTAATCAAGGACCAACAATAAAAAGATTTATGCCTAGAGCACAAGGTCGTGCAACTATGATAAGAAAAAGAACTTCTCACATAGAGGTTGTTTTAAAAGAAAGACAATAAGAGATAGGAGGGAAATAAATGGGACAAAAGGTTAACCCACACGGACTAAGAGTCGGTGTTATAAAAGATTGGGATTCAAGATGGTTTACTACTGATAAAAAAGAGTTCGGAAGTTTATTATTAGAAGACCACCAAATAAGAACATTCCTAAAAGAAAGATTATACGTTGCTGGTGTTGCTAAAATAGAAATAGAAAGATCAGCAAACAAAATAAGAATAGATCTTCACGTTGCTAAACCAGGTGTGGTTATAG